>Ga0129324_10000953_pt1 | contig 19631 bp, 29 predicted proteins | sample CPBDNA_7_FD_96879 | JGI IMG/M metagenome (GOLD analysis project Ga0129324, IMG submission 96879) | Freshwater to marine salinity gradient microbial communities from Chesapeake Bay, USA - CPBay_Spr_15_0.2_DNA | ecosystem: Environmental > Aquatic > Marine > Coastal | place: USA: Chesapeake Bay... | reverse complement strand
CGTTCACCGCATATTGATAAAAAGTCTCGTGAGCAATTTGAAATTAAAACTTATAAGCGTCTAGTGATAATAGGTTTTTCCACTCCACAAACAGTAGAAGCTTTAATGAAAGTTGATCTTGCTGCTGGTGTTGGAGTAGAGATAAAGCTAGTTGGAGATCAGGCATGAGAACAGGTGTAATTGCAAAAAAAGTTGGAATGAGTGTTGTCTATGCTGATAACGGTTCTGTTACTCCGATTACTTTACTGAAAGTTGACAATTGTCAAGTTGTAGAAGTAAAGAGTAAAGAAAAGAATGGTTATTCAGCTTTGCAAGTTGGCGCAGGTGTTGTTAAACTAAAAAACGTTACTAAGCCATTAAAAGGACATTATGCAAAAAATGATGTTGCTCCTAAGCATAAATTAGTTGAGTTTAGAGTGAGTGATGAGGATTTAGTCGCTGCTGGAACAGACTTAACAGTTGGGCATTTTATTACGGGTCAATATGTAGACGTTACTGGTACAAGTATTGGTAAGGGTTTTGCAGGTTGGATGAAAAGATGGAATATGAAAGGCTTAAGAGCAAGTCATGGTGTTTCATTGGCTCACCGTTCTGGTGGTTCTAGTGGTCAGTGTCAAGATCCTGGAAAGGTAGCAAAAGGTAAGCATATGCCTGGACAGATGGGTGCTAAACGTATTACATCACAAAATTTAAAAGTTATATTTATTGATCAAGAAAAAAAATTGATTGGAGTTAAGGGTGCAGTTCCAGGACATAAAGATGGTTATGTTTTGATTAAAGATGCGGTAAAGAAAGCTTTACCAAAAGAAGCGCCTCGTCCAACTTTAATTCAAGATTAATGGGGATTGGTAATAATGGAGAACGGATCAATGAAAGTTGCAGTTAGGAATTTAGATAATCAGGTAGTAGGTGAAGTCTCACTGAAAGAAGAGATCTATGGCCAAGCAATTAGGTCTGATATTTTGCACACAGTTGTTAATTGGCAGCGTGCAAGAAAACAGAGTGGTACACATAAAACTAAAGGTTTGAGTGAGGTATCAGGAACAGGTAAAAAGCCTTACAAACAAAAAGGTACAGGTAATGCTCGTTTAGGTACTTTGAGAGCGCCTCAGTGTAGAGGTGGAGCTGTCATTTTTGGACCAGTTGTTAGAAGTCACGAATTTGATGTTCCCAAGAAAATTAGAAAGTTAGGCTTAAAAGTTGCCCTTTCTAGTAAATTAGCTGAGCAAAAATTAATCATAATTGATAGAGCTGTATTAAGTGAGCCTAAAACTGCTCTTTTAAATGCAAAATTAAAAGATTTTGGTGTTAAATCAATTTTATTGATTGATGGTGTGAATATAGACAATAACTTTAGTCGAGCTGCAGAAAATTTAATATACATAAATATATTACCTACAATGGGTGCTAATGTTTATGATATCTTAAAGCATGATGTAGTTATGTTGACTCAAGAAGCTCTTAATGCATTAGAAGAAAGGTTACAATAATGAGCAATGAAATAAATATAAGTTTTTATGATATTATTAGAAGGCCTATAATTACTGAAAAAGCAACTGCTTCTACAGAATTAGGTAAGTTTTCTTTTGAGGTATCTCCTTCAGCTAATAAAATTAAAGTAAAGAAGGCTGTTGAGGCGATCTTTAATGTTAAGGTAACTCGAGTTAATATTTTGAATACTAAAGGTAAGAAAAAGTTATTTAAAGGCCGTGAAGGATTCAGAAAAGGACAAAGAAAAGCTATTGTTACTTTAGAAGAAGGCCAAACAATAGATTTTACAACAGGAGTATAAGATGTCTTTAAAAACGTTTAAGCCAGTTACTCCTTCCTTAAGAGGGACTGTTTTAATAGACCGTTCTGAGTTATGGAAAGGGAAGCCAGTTAAAACTTTAACTGTAGGTAAAAGTAAAACAGCTGGTAGAAATAACCAGGGAAGAATCACTTCTTGGCATAGAGGTGGTGGTCATAAACAGAAATACCGTATCATAGATTTCAAACGAAATAAGCTTGATATTGAGGCTACTGTTGAAAGAATTGAATATGATCCAAATAGAACTGCATTTATTGCATTAATTAAGTATACAGATGGTGAACTATCGTATATAATAGCTCCACAGAAGCTTGCTATTGGTGATAAGGTTGTTTCTAGTCCAAGTGCTGATATTAAACCTGGAAATGCTCTACCATTAAAGAATATTCCAATTGGGTCTATTATTCATAATGTTGAGATGAAGCCTGGTAAAGGAGCTCAACTAGCTAGATCAGCTGGTGCTTATATTCAGTTAGTAGGCAAAGATGTTGGTAAAGCGCAATTGAGACTAAGATCTGGTGAAGTTCGAATGGTTTCAATTGATTGTATAGCAGTGATCGGTGTCGTGTCTAATCCTGATCAAAAGAATGTTCAGATTGGTAAAGCTGGTAGAAATCGTTGGTTGGGTAGAAGACCTGTTGTTAGAGGTGTTGCTATGAATCCTGTTGATCACCCGCATGGTGGTGGTGAAGGTAGGACTTCTGGTGGTAGACATCCTTGTACTCCATGGGGTAAGTCAACTAAAGGTAAGAAGACTCGTAGGAATAAGTCGACATCTAAGTTTATTATTAGATCTAGACATTTAGATAAAGGTAAGAGATAGGTTATGACAAGATCTGTATGGAAGGGGCCGTTTGTAGATGGTTTTCTTATAAATAAAGTAACAAAAGTACTTTCTTCTGGTAAGCGTGAAGTTATAAAGATTTGGACAAGAAGATCTACTATAATTCCAATGTTTGTTGGTTTGACTTTCGCGGTTTATAATGGTAAAAAGCATATACCTGTTACTGTTCGTGAAGAAATGGTCGGTCATAAGTTTGGTGAGTTTTCTCCAACAAGAATTTTTAATGGCCATAGTGGCGACAAAAAAGCTAAGAAGTAGTGGTAGTTATGAAAGCAAATAAAGATAATAACGAAACATTTAATGTTTCAGTTGCGGCAGCAAATAACTTAAGAGTTAGCCCTCGTAAGTTGGGCTTGCTAGCTGGGATGATTAGAAACATGCATGTTAATAATGCTTTGATGCAATTGTCTTTTTCTAAGAAAAGAATTGCTCAAGATGTTTTGAAGTGTTTGCAGTCAGCTGTTGCTAATGCTGAAAATAATCATGGTATGGATATAGATAACTTATTTGTAGCAGAAGTATTAGTCGGTAAAGCTCTTGTAATGAAGCGCTTTAGTCCACGTGCAAGAGGTAGAGGTTATAGAATCAAAAAGCCTTTTAGTAAAATATCAATCAAATTAGTTGAGTTTAAGGAGAGCTAATTCATGGGTCAAAAAGCAAATGCTATAGGTTTAAGACTTGGCATCAATCAGACTAGTGAGTCAATTTGGTACGCTGGTAAAGAATATTCAACTCAACTACTTGAAGATCTAAAAATCAGAAAGTATGTTCAGGGTGCGTTAAGTCAAGCATCTGTGTGTAAGATTGTTATTGAGCGTTTGGTCAAAAAGATGGTGATTACAATTCACTCTGCTAAACCAGGTGTTGTAATTGGTCCAAAAGGAACAAATATAGAAAAAATACGTACTCATTTAGGTAGTATTTCAGGTTGTGAAATTAGCATCAATATAGTTGAGCTAAGAAGACCTGAGTCTAATGCGGTGCTTATAGCTCAGGCTATTGCTACGCAGCTTGAGAAGCGTATTTCTTTTAGAAGAGCAATGAAGAAATCAATGCAAGCGGCTATGAGATTCGGAGCTTTGGGAATAAGAGTTAATTGTGCTGGACGTTTGGGTGGCGCAGAGATAGCTAGAACAGAATGGTATCGTGAGGGCAGAGTGCCTTTACATACTTTAAAGGCTAATATCGAATATGGTATAGCTAGAGCTAATACTACTTATGGTGTTATTGGTGTAAAAGTGTGGGTGTATAAAGGTGACTCTACTAAGAAGGGTTTGCTTGATAATAAAAAAACTAATTAATATAAGGTTTTAACTAATGTTAAGTCCAAAAAAAACAAAATTTCGTAAGGCTCATAAAGGTCGCATACATGGATTTGCTAAATCTGGTTTTACACTAGCGTTTGGTAATTATGGATTAAAAGCACTTGAGCCTGAAAGAATAACCGCAAGACAGATAGAGGCGGCAAGAAGAGTTATTACTCGTTTTATAAAAAGGCAAGGTAAGCTATGGATCAAAATGTTTCCAGACCTTCCTGTTTCATCTAAGCCCGCAGAAGTGCGTATGGGTAAAGGTAAAGGTGCTCCTGATTATTGGGCTTGTAGAATTAAGCCCGGAAAAATTCTTTTTGAATTAGACGGTGTACCAGAGGATGTGGCAAAAGAGGCTCTTGAAAAAGGTGCTGCTAAATTGCCTATTAAAACAAAATTTATTAAGAGAGTGTGGAGTTAGTAGTGAAAGTTGCTGAATTAAAAAATAAAGGTAAAGATGAATTGGAAACTCTTCTTGGTAATTTCAAGAAGGAATTATTTAATTTGCGTTTTCAAAAAACTAATGGAGTATTAACTAATACTGCACGTGTTACAATAGTAAAGAGAACTATTGCAAGGGTCATGACATTAATTAATAATTTATCTTCTTCAACAGATGGGGGAAAGAATGCCTAAGAAAATTTTACAAGGTTTGGTTGTAAGTGATAAAGCAGCTATGACTGTTACTGTGAAGGTTGAAAGAAGATATTCTCACCCTAAGTATGGTAAAACAGTTAGTGTTTTCAAGAGATATGCGGCGCATGACCCTGAAAATAAATTTAAGGAAGGTGATTCTGTAAAAATTATAGAGTCTAAACCGTTATCAAAAACAAAAAAATGGCATGTTGTTTACGCTTAGTTTAGCTAGTGTAGATAACTGTAAGTATAAATGTTAGGAAGTATGTTATGATTCAGATGCAAACAAGGCTTAAAGTGGCTGATAATTCTGGCGCAAAGGAAGTGCAATGTATTAAAGTTCTTGGTGGTAGTCACCATATGATCGCTACAGTTGGTGATATTATTGTTGTGTCAGTTAAGTCTGCTGTTCCTAGGGGCAAAGTTAAAAAGGGTGAAAAATACCGTGCGGTTATCGTTAGAATTGCAAAAGAAGTACGCCGTGATGATGGAAGTTATGTTAAGTTTAGTGAAAATGCAGTTGTCTTAATTAATAAACAAGGTGAATCAATTGGTACTCGTGTTTTTGGTCCTGTAAGTAGAGAGTTAAGAGCAAAGAACTTTAGTAGAATTATTTCATTAGCTCCAGAGGTTTTATAATGATAGTTAAGCAAAAATTAAGAAAAGGTGATACTGTAATTGTTATTACAGGTAAAGATAAAGGAAAGACAGGGGAGATATTTAAGATGTTTCCTGCAGAAGGTAAGGTTATTATCTCTGGCGTTAATATGGTAAAAAAGCACAAGAAGCCTAGTAAAGATTCTGCTGGTGGTATTGTTGAGATGGAATCAAAGATGCGTATTTCTAAGATTGCCTACTGTGAGGATGGCAAAGCAACAAAAGTAGCTTTTAAGGTTGATGAGACTGGTAATAAAGTTAGAGTTGCTAAAAAGACCGGCAATGTTATTGTTGATAAAAAATAGTTGAACTTGAAGAGGCAAATAATGAAGCGTTTTTATGCGCTGTATAAAGATACAGTAGTTAAAAAATTACAAGCTGAATATAATTATAAAAATATTATGGAAATCCCTAAAGTTATGAAGGTTTGCATTAATATGGGTGTTGGTGAAGCTGTAAAAGATAGTAAAGTTATAAATTTTGCAGTTAATGATTTAATGATGATTTCAGGTCAAAAGCCTGTTGTTTGTAAATCTAAAAAAGCAAATGCTGCTTTTAAAACTAGAGAAGAAATGCCAATTGGTTGTAAAGTTACATTACGTGGACAACGTATGTATGAGTTTCTAGAGCGTTTAGTAATGGTTGCATTACCGAGATGTAGAGATTTAAGAGCTTTTGGAATTAAGAATTGTGATGGTCGCGGGAATTTCTCATTTGGAATAAAAGAGCAAATTGTATTTCCTGAAATTAATTATGATAAGATTGATGTTATCCGTGGCATGGATATAACAGTTGTTACAACAGCAAAAACAGATAAGGAAGCTAAAAGTTTGCTTTCTGCTTTGAATTTTCCGTTTAATTAGTTAGGACAGGAATTTAGATATGGCTAAAGTAAGTGCAATAGATAAAAACAAAAAGAGAATTGCAAAGACATTAAAAACAAAAAGTAAGAGAAGCGGTCTTAAAGACATCATTATGAATAGAGAATTATCTATTGAAGAAAGATTTGCTGCTACTCAAAAATTGTCTAAATTGCCGAGAGATAGCTCAGCAGTTAGAATAAGAAATAGATGCTCATTAACAGGAAGACCAAGAGGAAATTATCGTTTCTTTGGTATTAGTAGAATTATGTTGCGTGAGCTTGCTTCGTTTGGTAAATTACCAGGCGTAGTTAAGGCAAGTTGGTAGTAGGAGAATAGAATATTATGACACATAGCGATCCTTTAGCAGATATGATAACAAGAGTGAGAAATGGACAAAGTGCGCATCTTGCACATGTAAAAGCTCCATATTCTCGCATGCATTCTGCTGTATTAGAGGTTTTATTAAATGAAGGTTTCATTGAATCTTTTTCTAAACAAGAAATTAGAGAGAATATTTCTATATTAAATATTAAGTTGAAATATTTTCAAAATGAAGGTGCTATTAAAAGTATAGATCGTGTATCTAAACCTGGAAGAAGGGTTTATTATTCGACTAAGGACTTGAAAGAGAATAAGTTTTGCAATGGTTTAGGCATAGTTATTCTTTCGACTTCTAAAGGAGTTATTTCAGGTAAAAATGCAGTTCATCACAATATTGGTGGTGAAGTGTTATGTAAAGTTTTCTAAGAGGTAAAATTTATGTCACGTATTGGAAAGCAGCCAGTTATAGTTTCAACAGGAGTTGAAGTAGATTTATCAAAAGATGTTATTGTTGTTAGTGGAAAGCTTGGCAAATTAACTTATTCATTTGGTAATTCTGTTTCTGTAAATTATGATAAAGCTGAGAATAAAATTTTTGTCACTCCAAAAGGAACTGATAAAAAAGCACGCTCAATGTGGGGTTTATCCCGAACATTAATTAATAATATGATTGTTGGTGTTTCTGAGGGGTTTAAAAAGACTCTTGAGATTAAGGGTGTAGGTTACAAAACAGCAGTTAATGGAAAAGTTTTAACTATGTTTTTGGGTTATAGTCACGATATTAACTATATTATCCCAGAAGGTATTGAAATAAAATGTCCAAAGCCAACGCAAGTTGAAATATTTGGTCATGATAAGCAACAAGTCGGTGAAGTTGCAGCTTTAATTAGATCTCTAAGAAAGCCAGAGCCATATAAAGGTAAAGGTGTTAGATATTCTGATGAAGTAATTATCCGTAAAGTTGGTAAGAAGAAATAGGTAATTTTTATGAGTAGTGCTTTAAATAAAACTATACGTGGATCTAGACTAGCTAGTAGAGTGCGTTATAAATTAAAAAAGAGACGTAATGTTAGACCTAGACTTAGTGTTTTCTGTTCTAATAATCATGTTTATGCACAGATTATTGATGATAACAAAGGTGTTACATTAGTTTCTGCTTCTACACAAAGTGTAGAGTTAAAAGATTTAGAAAAGAAATCTAACATTGATTCTGCGGCAAAGGTTGGTGCATTAATTGCTAAAAAAGCAGAAGCTGCAGGTGTGGTTGAAGTTGTTTTTGATCGTGGTAATAAGCTTTATCATGGCAAAGTTAAGGCCTTAGCTGAAGCAGCAAGAGAAATATTGTCATTTTAATATAATTTAGATAGGTGAGTATTGTGACGCGTAATAATGAAAGTTCAAATAATGATTCTGAATACAAAGAAGTAGTTGCTTCAGTAAAAAGAGTTGCTAAAGTAGTTAAAGGTGGTAGAAGATTTGGTTTTTCTGTTGTAGTTATTGCTGGCAATAATAAAGGTCTGGTTGGCTATGGTCTTGGTAAGGCAAAAGAAATAATGGAAGCTAGAGCGAAAGCTTCACAAGCTGCTAGAAAATCTTTAACTAAAGTTTATTTGAAAGAAAACCGTACGATTCATCATGATATTTTTGGACGCTCGGGAGCTGGTAAAGTTATACTTAGATCAGCACCTGCTGGAACAGGAATTATTGCTGGTGGTTCTATGCGTGCAATTTTTGAAATGCTTGGCGTACATGACGTAGTTGCTAAATCATTAGGCTCTTCAAATGTGCATAATCTTGTAGGTGCAACTTTTGATGCTTTAAAAAGATTAGCTTCACCTAAACAAATTGCAGAAAGACGTGGCAAAAGAGTAGCTGATATTTTTGGAAGTCGTAAAGAAAAAAAATCTGAGAATGCGGAATAATATTATCATTTAATGATATTATATTATATTGAATAAAGATAATTGAGGAAGAGTTTATGGTTAAGAAACCTGTTGAGCATAATAAATATATTACTGTCACCCAAATAGCTAGTTCTATTGGTAGAGGTAAAAAGCAATGTAGAACTTTAATTGGTCTTGGACTAACTAGAATTGGTAGTTCACGTAGACTTATTGAAAGTAAAAGTATTTTAGGCATGGTTGACAAAGTAAAGCACTTACTTAAAATTGAAAATTTGTAAAAGGTTAGTTATATTATGAAATTAAATACATTATTTGCACAGCCAGGGGCAAGAAAAACAGGAAAGCGTGTTGGACGTGGTATAGGTTCCGGCTTAGGAAAAACTTCTGGTAGAGGTCACAAAGGACAAAAAGCTAGATCTGGTGTGGCTATCAAAGGTTTTGAAGGTGGACAAATGTCACTTTTAAAAAGATTACCTAAAAGAGGTTTTAATTCTATAAATAGAATAGAATGTAATATTATTAATCTTGGTGATCTTGATTCCTTTATAAAATCAGGGAAGTTAAATCAAGAAAGAGTCACTAAAGAAGATCTAATTGCAGCTGGAATAATTAAAAAATATTATTTACCGTTAAAGTTATTAGCTAAAGGTGAGTTTACTTATCCTACCATTATTGAAGTTGATTTTGCTTCTAAAAAAGCAATTGAAATAGTTAATAAAAATGGTGGTAAAGTTGTTTTCCCATCAACTGCTGAGTAGCTAAAACTTATAATAATATAATTATTTTATATCAAATAATTATATTTCTTGTAGTTATTATAAATTAAATGTTATTCTTATTATTTAATAATAAGAATAACTCTAAATTAGGTGACTTGTCTGAATATAATTTAATTTTAAAATTAGTCATAAGTTGAGCTATGAAAAGTAATAAAAAATCTACCATTCCTGGTCTAAATGCATTATCAAAAGCAGATGATCTTAAATCCAAAATATTTTATACATTAATCGCATTAGTTGTTTTTCGTTTAGGATCTTACATTCCAGTACCTGGTATTAATTCTATTGTTTTACAAGAAATAGCACAACAAAATGGTGGTGGTATGCTTGGCATGTTTAACATGCTATCAGGTGGTGCTCTTGGCAGAATGACTATCTTTGCTTTGTCAATAACTCCCTATATTACAGCTTCTATTATTATTCAAATATTGTCTGTTATTCACAAGCCACTTGAAGCTTTAAAAAAAGAAGGTGAGGCAGGTAGAAAAAAGATTAATCAATATACTCGCTATGGTACAGTTATACTCGCTATGTTTCAGGGATATGGAATAGCTGTTGGACTTGAAAGTTTAAGTTCTAACGGTGGAATGGCAGTTACAGATCCAGGGATGTTCTTTAGAATTACAGCTGTTTGTACCTTGTCTGGTGGTACATGTTTCTTGATGTGGTTAGGTGAGCAAATAACAGCTAGAGGAATCGGTAATGGTACCTCATTAATTATTTTCTCAGGTATAGTTGCAGGATTGCCAACAGCATTAGCAGGAATATTCGATTTAGGACGAACTGGTGCAGTCTCAGCTTTATTTATTATTGGTTTACTAATTATTAGTGTAGCTCTGATATTCTTAATAGTTTTGATCGAAAGATCGCAGCGCAGAATACCAGTACAGTATCCTCGTAGGCAAGTAGGAAATAAAATATATGAAGGTGATTCGAGTCATATTCCTATTAAAATTAATACAGCGGGTGTTATTCCTCCAATATTTGCAAGTTCAATTTTGTTATTTCCGCTAACTATTGCTAATTTTTCATCAGTTGCACCTGGAGAAGAGCCGGGAATATTGCAGAATATTATGTTATATCTAGATCATGGAAAGCCATTATACTTAATATTATATGTGCTTTTGATATCATTCTTTTCATTCTTTTATACTGCAATAATATTTAATCCAGATGATACAGCTGAGAATCTAAAAAAATATGGTGGTTTTATTCCGGGCAGACGTCCTGGTAAAAACACTGCAAGCTACTTTGATTATGTGTTAACAAGAATGACAGTTTTAGGTGCTTCTTATTTATCCTTAATTTGTGTATTACCAGAAATTCTGATTTCAAAATATTCTGTACCATTCTATTTAGGTGGCACAAGTATCTTAATTGTTGTTAATGTTGTGATGGATACAGTGGCGCAGGTGCAAACTCATCTTTTTGCTAAGCAGTATCAGGGTATATTAAAGAAAAACAATAAAGGACAGAGATGAGAAAGAATTTAATTTTTCTAGGCCCTCCAGGATGTGGTAAAGGCACTCAGTCAACAGTTCTTTCTTTAATTCCAGGTTATATTAAATTATCAACAGGAGACTTATTTAGAAATATTGCTAAGCAAGGAAATGAATTAGGTGAGAAGATAAAATCTATATTGGCTCAAGGCAATTTAGTTAATGATGATTTAGTTAATAAGACTATAGACGATTTTTACAGTAAGGTTCCTCAAAATAAAATAATTGTTTTGGATGGATACCCTCGAAGTGTTATTCAGGCCGAAGAACTTGATAGGATTTTAAATAAATATAAAGCTGAAGTTAATGAGGTTTTCTATTTTGATGTTTCTGATGAAGTTTTAATTAAAAGAATAACAGGAAGATTTACTTGTAAAGACTGTAATAGAATTTATAATAAATTCTTTTACACTACTAAAATATTGGGTCAGTGCGATCAATGTGGTGGCAAAGACTTTAATAGAAGAGATGATGATTCAAGAGAAGTTCTAGTTAATCGACTAGATGTTTTTAGAAAAACAACAAGACCTCTTTTGGAATATTATGATAAAAAGCTAATTAATATAAATGCGGATAAGTCAGCTCATGAAGTTTCAGAGCAGATTATGAAGTTTTTAGTTTAGTAAATATAACGAAAACTGAGTAAATTATTTTGGAAATAGAAAACTTTGCTAGTTAAAGACGTTTTTATATAAAAATTATATAAAAAAACAATAGAAGTCTTGACTAAAATGAAAAAGAAACTATCATTCAATTCTTTACTTTGAAATAAATATTTAAAATTATTTGTTCGAATTATTATAGAATTACTAATTTATATAATTCAAGATCAAGTTGTTTGATATTTGAGTTTAAATTAATTGTTATTAGGAGATAAATGTGGTTCGTGTAGCAGGTGTTAATATACCTAATAAGCGTATAGTGATTGCGTTGACTTACATATTTGGCATTGGTCGTTCAACTGCCGCAGAAATTTGTACAAAACTTAGTGTAGACGAAGGCATTAAGCCTGATTCGTTGGACAATGATCAAGTTAATAGATTACGTGAAATTATTGACAAAGAATATCTTGTTGAAAGTGAACGTAGACGTGTTGTTATGAATAACATAAAAACTAAGTTAGACTTAGGTTCTTATGAAGGACTAAGACATCGTAGGGGATTGCCAGTTAGAGGTCAAAGAACCAGAACGAATGCTAGAACAAGAAAAGGAAAAGCTAAAACTGTAGCTAATAAAAAGAAATAAGGTGAATTATGTCTAAGAATGAATCTAAGAGTGTAAAAAAGAAAATAAGAAAAAATATTGTTGTTGGTGTGGCATATGTACAAGCTACTTTCAATAATACAATAGTCACTATTACTGATTTACGTGGAAACACAATATCATGGTCTTCGTCAGGAGCTCATGGTTTTTCAGGTGCAAAAAAATCTACGCCACACGCAGCTCAAATTGTTGTAGAACATGCTGCTGCTATTGCGAAAGACCATGGCCTTAAAACTCTAAGTGTTAGAGTGAATGGTCCAGGCAATGGAAAAGAAATGGCTTTAAGGACTTTAGGTGTGCATTTTATTGTTTCAGAAGTACAAGATACGACTCCTGTTGCTCATAATGGTTGCAGACCACCTAAGCGTAGAAGAGTATAATTTTTAATTTTTATGTCCTTTATTAGAAGCAATTTTGCATATCTTTTAATGATATATTTTCGTGATTTTTTTGAGGAAGTTTAATATGGTACAATTATCCAAAAATTGGAATGAACTAATCAAGCCTTCTAAATTGCTTGTTGATACTAATAAGCCTAATTTGGCAGTATTTACTGTTGACCCATTAGAAACAGGGTTTGCTTTAACTATAGGTAATGTTTTAAGAAGAGTTTTATTATCTTCACTACAGGGCGCAGCTATTACATCCGTAAAGATTGATTCTGTTGTTCATGAATTTACATCAATTAAGGGTGTAAAAGAAGACGTTGCGGATATGATTCTTAATTTTAAGTCAGTAATTGTTCAAATTCATGCATCTGATCTTAAAAGAATGACTCTTAATGTTGTTGGTCCTTGTATAGTTACAGCTGGTATGATTGAATCAGGTCATGATGTAACTATTTTAAATCCAGATCATGTAATATGTACTTTAGCAGATGGTGCTAGCTTAAATCTTGAAATTACATGTCAAACTGGTAAAGGATATGTATCTGCAAATCAAATGCGTACACCGGAAGATCCAATTGGACTTATACCTATAGATGCATTGTTTAGCCCAGTGAGAACTGCTTTTTTTAGAGTAGAGAATACTCGTGTTGGGCAAGTTACAGATTATGATAAGTTAATAATGACTGTGGAAACAAATGGTGTAGTAACTCCAGAATTGGCTGTGGGACTTGCTGCTAGAATTTTACAAGATCAATTGCAGTTATTTGTTTCTTTTGAAGAAGAGAAAGAAGTAAAAGAAGATGAAGTTGATGAGTTAAAGTTTGATGCAAACTTACTACGTAAGGTTGATGAGCTTGAATTATCAGTTAGATCACAAAATTGTTTGAAAAATGACAATATTGTTTATATTGGTGATTTAGTTATTAGACCTGAGAATGAAATGTTAAAGACTCCAAATTTTGGTCGTAAATCACTTAATGAAATTAAAGAAGTGTTAACTAGTATGTCATTAGGTTTTGGTATGAATATACCAGAATGGCCACCAGAAAAAATTGAAGAATTAGCAAAAAAACATGAGAAATTATATTAAACGGATATTTGAATTATGAGACATGGAATAAAAAGCAAAAAATTAAATAGAACAGGTAGACATCGTACAGCTATGTTAGTAAATATGTCTGTTTCGCTCATTTTGCATGAGCAAATTGTTACAACTTTACCAAAAGCAAAAGTTTTACGACCTGTAGTAGAAAAGTTAGTTACTTTAGGTAAGAACGCTGATTTATGTGCAAGAAGAAAACTTTTATCTTTAGTGAAGTCTGACATTGCTGTGGCAAAACTTATTGAGGTTCTTTCAAAAAGATATGCAGAAAGAAATGGTGGATATTTAAGAATTATGAAAGCAGGTTTCAGATATGGTGATATGGCTCCTATGGCTGTGATTGAATTTGTTGATCGTGATGTGGCTGCAAAAGGCAAAGATTATGGTCAGATGAATGTTGCAGAAATTTTAGGTAATACTGTCGCTACAGCATAAATTTGTGTGTTTGAATGTTAAGGGCTCATCTTTGATGAGCCTTTTTTTTGTCTACTACTATATCTATTGTGATTATACAAACTCTTATCATTAAAATATATTATTTTTGTCTTGACTTCAACTTTAAGTTGAGGGAAAATTGATTGGTATTAATTTTATGGAGAATACTTATGTTAATTAAAAAGGTTAAAATTCTATCAACTGCTATATTATTATGTTCAACTAGTCTTTTCGCTCATGAGTCACCTTCATGGTCTTATGTAGGGGATAATGGTCCTAAGCATTGGGCAAAAATGGACACTGAATTCTTAGCTTGTAGTGAAGGTATATTACAATCACCAGTAAATGTTAATAAGCAAAATCTAATTTCTGATAAAGATCCAATCATGTTTGATTATTATGCTCATGATTTTTCTAATAACATTGAGAATTTTAGTGCGAAATCTAGTGCAAAAGGAATGACAGTTGGAGGTGTTGAATATCATCTTAGTCAATTCCATTTCCATACACCATCTGAGCATACTATCGATGGTAAATCATATCCTGCTGTAGCTCATTTTGTTCATCATGATAAAGATGGCAACCTTGCTGTAGTTGGAGTTATGTATAAAGTGGGTAAGCCTAATAAAAAATTCAAAGAAATAGTAGAATCAGAAAATATGGGTATGAAGAAAAAGATTGCTGTTGAATCTAGTGATTTAACAGAGCTTCTTCCTGTAAATAGAGAATATTTCCACTACATGGGTTCTCTTACAACTCCTCCTTGCACAGAAGGTGTTAGTTGGTTTGTAATGAAGCATCCAGTTGAAATAAGCCAGAAGCAACTTGATGATCTAAATAAACTAATGCCAAATAACGCTAGGCCAATTCAAGATCCAAATGGTAGGGTTGCGCAGTAATGATTTGCATATTATCTAATTAGTTTTAATTTAATAAAAGACATTAGTATATATGTTTAGTTATGAAAGAGGTTACATTTGTAGCCTCTTTTTTTTCTATATATTCACATAATTAATTAGTTAAGCTAATTTTAAGTCTCTTTCTTAAGCTCGCTTCTTTCTTTAACTTCTAACTTATATATTACAGAGATCATAATATTATTTATTTGTAATATATTAACAAGTGCTTGTATATCATGTGGTGCTTACGATTAAAATTAATAATGTGAGGTGTATGTTGCAAGTTGAATTTAGTGAGGCTAAAATTTAGATGTCTGATGGATTTAATGTCCGTGTGCTGAGATATTTAGTTTAGAAGAAAATCATTATAAAAATGATTGGATATTTGTAAATTTAAGTATATCAGAAGATATAATAGCCTCCATGAAAAGTTTTGAAAATGAATCTAATCATAAAATGAATTTAGACTATGATAAAGACCATCATAATTCTTAAAATAAAACTCAATCTTTACCTATCTTCTTTTAGTCGATGACATTAGATAATTATTCTTCTACAGTGAAAGTATCTAAATTTATATAATGCAATAATAGGTGATATATTATACTGCTAATTCTAGTGCTTTTAAGAGTTGCTCTGAATGTGGTGTTAACTAACTTTCACGTGGCTCTACCTATGTTAATATGATATTAATCTTATTAAAATATTTTTTACTGGAAAGGATAAAAATATTCCTCTTGTTAAGGTAACTGAGGAAGATAGATTTCAAATAAGAAATCCTAATAATAATAGCTTTATAGAGTGGAGTAAGGTCAAAAAGTTTAAGAAATAATAGCTGCTAAATATCCTTCTGTAACTAGTTTTCCTACGTATCAAATAACTATTATAATAGTAGGAAAAGAATATCCTACTGTTCATTCATGTCCTTAGAATAAAGGTGCAGGTTTGCTTATGACATTATCTTTTACAATTGTCGCTACGAAATTAAATAGCTTAAGTGATATCTAATTAGGGGTTAACTGTTAAACAGCTCATACCATTGTTTTTAAAGTTCTCACATGCCTTAGTGGCATCTTTTTTCTCTTTAAAAGGGCCTATTTGTAATCTATAGAATAATCCTCTTCCAGTGATCTCTTTGCTTACTATATAATGCTTATAATTATTTAGTAATGATGGATATTTTTTTAAAAGATTATTCCATCCTTTTTCTGCGTCACTACTTGATTTAAATGAAGCTAATTGAACTTTATAAATATTGCTATCTAATTTATTTACAAATCTTGGGGATGTTGTCGATTTCTTAGGTACTGGTTTAAGATATTTATTATCAGTTTTTAACGTTTTTTCTTGCTTAGTTTTAGCAATTTCTACAGTTTCTGTGATAGACGAAGTTTCTTCTTTGATTGTTTTTTTAGGAGGTATTTCAACCAGGTCATCGTCATCTTCACCATCTTCTTCTTTTATGGATGCTAAAGTTGACTTATCAATAGGTTCTTCACTTGGCTGTAATAGTATTTCTACTTGTGGTTCATCAGTATAAGAGTTTTTTTCAGCAGTAATAGAATTATAAACAGATTTATCCATATTATCTACTATCATTCCACCTGGATCAATCGGCTGAACTTTTATTTCTTCTTGCTCAGCTGTGATGAGCAGCATCTCATTATCATTTTTTTCCTGATAAGAATCATATATATACCAGCCTGCAGAAGAAAGAGCTATTATGGCTAATAATATGGTGATTAATGTGAAGCTACTATGTTTTTTAGGAGGATCATCAAATAATTCATCATCAATATAATCGTCCGATTCATTATGGTCAGTCATTTTTATCTCTTATCTCTTACATTTTCTCTACTGGCAATATACTGAATATCTCTAGGCCAGATGCTATGGTAATATTAACAGCTTTTGCAAGCATAAGTCTAGCTAAAGTTTTTTCAGTATCATTTGTTACTATAATTCTTAAGTTATGATTCTCATTTCCTTTACTCCAGAAACTATGAAATTCAGAAGCTAACTCAATTAGAAAGAATGCAATTCGGTGAGGTTCTTGGTGAATGCATGCTAGTTCAACAACTTTAGTCCAGCTTGACATTAGTTTTATTAGTTTAATGTCTTCTTCACTATCTAGTAATTCTAAATTATATTCTCCTGCTTTTACTCTGTTTTCCAATTCTGGATTTTGTTCAAATGCATTGCGAATGATTGATGATATTCTTGCATTTGCATATTGTACATAAAATGCAGGATTATCCTTGGATTGTTCTTTTACTTTTTCAAAGTCAAAGTCTAGTATTTGCTCATTTTTTCTAGTTAACATAACAAAACGAATAAGGTCTTTATCAACTTCAGACACAACATCTTCAACTGTTATAAAGGTTCCATTGCGTTTTGACATCTTATATGGTTGTCCATCTTTAAGAAAATTCACTATTTGATAAAATTGGATTTCAAAGTCAATTTCTTCCCCGCCTAGTGCATGTACAAAAGCTTGCATTCTTTTTTTATAGCCAGCATGGTCAGCTCCAAGTACCATAGTAATCTTTTTAAAGCCTCGATCAATTTTGTTTTTTAAATATGCTATATCTGCTGCTGCATAAGTCCAATCTCCATTAGATTTTTGTAGCGCTCTATCAACATCATCACCAAAGTCAGTAGTTTTAAATAATAATTGTTCGCGTGCTTCCCAGTTTTCAGTTTCTTTTCCTTTTGGAGGAGGTAGTGTTCCTCGGTAAACAAGTCCTCTTTCTTCTAGCTCACTGACAATTTCTGTAATTTTATTTTGCTGATGCAGGGTTTTTTCTGAGAAGAAAACATCATATGTTACATTAAGCATCTTTAGATCAGATTTAATCATTTCCATCATTGCAGTTACTGTAAATTCTTTTATTACTTCCATGTCTTCAAATCCATGGCCGTATTTTTTGAATAAATTTTGGCCAATAGGAATTAAGTAATCTCCTGGATATAAACCCTCTGGTATAGGTCCAATTTCTTTACCTGAAGCTTCCAAATATCTTAAATAAGCTGATTTAGCTAAAATGTCTGTTTGCGCTCCTGCGTCATTAATATAGAATTCCTTATAAACTTTATAACCACATTTAGTCATTAATTTTGCTAAAGAATCTCCATAAATTCCTCCTCTACAATGGCCAATATGCATCGGCCCTGTTGGGTTAACTGAGACAAATTCAAGATTTAGTTTTTCACCTTTACCTAAGTTATTATCTCCAAATGAAGTGCCTTGTTTGATTATTTCAGCTAAGCTTTGTTGCCATATATTAGTTTCAAGAATTAGATTAATAAATCCTGGTGCTACAGCATTAACTTGTTTTACATATTCAAGTTTTTCAAGTTCAGCTTTGATATCTTCCGCTATTTTTATAGGCGCTTGCTTTAAAGCTTTCGCCAGTAGCATAGCAATATTAGTAGATAGATCACCATGACTTGAATTTTTAGGTAATTCTACAGACAGCTGTCTTTGATTTACTGATTCATTATATAATTTTTTTATAATAATGTTTAATTGCTGTTTTAATATTTCAAATATGTTCATGTCTACTGCATTAAAGTTGGTGGGTTGAGTCCGTTATAAATCAACGAATATATCATGCATTAAATTAACTTAATTTAGCTTAGATGTCAATCAATGCATACTAAGAAGGCAAAAAGAAGACCTATGTTTTAAATAGAATTAAAAGATGGCTATGGATAGAAATCAGCTCTAAAAAAGATTTATATACTTGTAGCTATCAATTGGTTAGCTTTAAAGATTTCATTTAAGCATTATATTAATCTTTTAGCATTAGGTCTATAGCATCGGGCTTATCATGAACTCCCAATTTTTCAACAATAGTTGCGCTAGCTTCATTCATACCAAGAACCTCCACTTCTATTTTTTCACGGCGAAATCTTAGCACGACTTTATCAAGTGCGGCAACACCTGTTATATCCCATAAATGAGCTTGCGTCATGTCAATCGTCACTTTTTCAACCTCTTCTTTGAAATCAAATTGTTTTGTAAAGTTATCTGCCGATGCAAAGAATATTTGTCCGTATATATGGTAGATGCGATGATTGTGTTTTTTTATTAGTTTTGATTGAACCAGCATTAAGTGCGATATTCTTTTGGCAAAGAATAATGCGCTCATCAACACTCCAATAAATACTCCAAGTGCAAGATTATGTGTGGCTACAACTACTGCTACTGTTGTTACCATCACGAGGCTAGATGTTTTTGGGTGGGTGCGGATATTTTTAATAGAAGTCCAGCTAAACGTAGAAATTGATACCATTATCATTACTGCTACTAACGCTGCCATTGGTATTTGCTTTACCCAATCTGCTAGCACAAGAATCATAAACAATAAAAATGCTCCAGCAAAGAAGGTTGAAAGTCTACCGCGTCCACCAGATCTCATATTCATCACTGACTGACCGATCATCGCGCATCCTGCCATTCCGCCGAAGAATCCAGCTACTATATTTGCTATTCCTTGTCCGGTGCATTCACGGTTTTTTTCACTTGTTGTTTCAGTAAAGTCATCGATGATTACCGCTGTCATAAGAGACTCAAGTAATCCTACTGCTGCCAATGTTATTGAATAGGGTAGAATAATCATTAAGGTTTCAAAACTTAGTGGGATGTCCGGAAGCATAAATATAGGCAATGTATCAGGAAGCTGCCCCATATCACCAACTGAGCGTAGGTCCATTCCCATGAAGATGCTAAAAGCGGTCAGCGTTACAATTGCTACTAATGGTGAGGGGATGCTCTTCGTTATGTAGGGGAGGCCATAAATAATGGAGAGTCCAGCAGCTACCATTATATACATTTGCCAGCCTGATCCATTGAACTCAGGTAGTTGTGCCATAAAAATTAGGATAGATAGTGCGTTAACAAAGCCTGTTATTACT
>Ga0129324_10000950_pt1 | contig 19655 bp, 24 predicted proteins | sample CPBDNA_7_FD_96879 | JGI IMG/M metagenome (GOLD analysis project Ga0129324, IMG submission 96879) | Freshwater to marine salinity gradient microbial communities from Chesapeake Bay, USA - CPBay_Spr_15_0.2_DNA | ecosystem: Environmental > Aquatic > Marine > Coastal | place: USA: Chesapeake Bay... | reverse complement strand
GTGTTGATTTCTTAAATTTATATAATTGTTTTGTCACCGTAATACGTCACAAAATATGAATATTAATATTGGTAATTTTATATGATTTAAGTTAGTTTTTATATATTTTATTTATTTTTATTTTTCACACCATAATCAGTCACAAAAATAATACATAAATCTAAATGGAGTTTTTTAAAAATTATTGGGTAAATATTATATTAATTATTTTTAATTTCATACATTTTCTTGTCCATTCACAAAGAAATAAAATATTCGCTCTATTTTAGATGACAGATGGCGTTTTCTTTCGCTAAATTATGTATTATTTTTGGATAAAAGCTTGATTTGTTACATAAACCCATCGAGTTTTGTTGCATTGGTATACATTTCTTTGAAAACTCCGAGTCCATATCTTCATAGTCTGGGTTATTCTTTTTCCACTGTGAAAGAGATTGCATACTTTTCCGTGACACTTCTTTGATAGCGTTCTCTAATATTTCCACCGAATGATCTTTATTCCATTTATTCTCGTCTTTGATATACATAGTCTCTCGTTTGACATCAGTGCAATGAATTGGTCGTTCATGTAAAGTAAGCAGTTTCAAATTATCCATTAGAATCTTTGTCATTCCGTTGACAAATCCCAGTTGAGCATTGTTCTCTAGGTCATCATGGCTTATCTCAATGCGGTCAATAAAATCAGAAAAATTAATCGCGTCTTTACAGGTTTCATTGAGAAACATATTGATGTTAAACTGATTATTCTGTGTGTTATTGTTGATCGTGTTACCCATTTTACCCATCATTTCCATCATCATCTCCTTCATTTCCAGATTGTCTCGCTTCATTTCCAGGTTCTCTTTTAATAAATATTCAATAGTTGGTTCACTTGGAGTATCATTGTCTATGACCGTAATTATATTTTTTGCTGTACATTTCTTTTTATGAACGCTTAATCCCTGTCTATATTTATAGGATTTTCCACATTCACATATATATGTTTTGGGTGTTTCGGGCATTCTAGTGTAATCATTTGTCATCATTTTATGTTTCTCAGTTGCCAAATGACGTCTAAAATCTTTTTTATTACAGCATTTAAAATCACATTTTTCACACGAATATTCCAATGGGTATTTTGGGGTTTTATGTGTTATCATTTGTCACTATATATATGATGACAGAAAAAAACCCTAAATCTTTTCCATAATAAATTATTAAAAAATTACAGTAACAAAAAAATTAATACAAAACTCATTTTATTACCGTTATGCTGTAAAACTCATTTTTAGGAAATTCCTGGAAATCTCCCAGGACTTTTTTCTGATTTTGGACATTTTAAAAATGTCCATTTTTGAATTTTTCAAAAATCTATTTCAGGGGTATTTTCTAAGGTTTTGTAATTTACCAGGTAATGGTAACAAATAGATTTTTATTTTTATTTGACATTGATTATGAAGTCAAAAGTCAAATATTTTTTACACCTTCCTACTGGATTCAATGTGAATTTGTTATTATTTATGTCTTCTATGTCTCCTGGGGATCATCTTGTAATATAATAATTATATTATTATATTATATATGGTTGCTCTAAACAAAGAATTTAACAACTTCAAAAAACGATTCAAAATGTCATTACTAGTTATATATGCTGAAACTACTAGTGACGGTATACTCAGAAAAATTGAAGATGAAACTATACACCTTACTCCTTTTTTTAATTTGAGCACAGATAATGTCAATAAGTTGGATGCGTATATTGGATTTTACTTGCGTGTGTTAAAGTATATGAGTATTATAAGTGAATCCCAATTACGTACTTTAGTTCATAATGACTATGAGGAGAAATATTCAGATTTTGTTAAAATGATTGTTGATACAATTAGAGAAGCAACAGATCTAGGGTTTTTAATACAAGCCAAATTTAATGCTATACTCAAAGAAGATAGTCAACTAAAACATGATTTACAAACTAAAGAATTCGATAAAAAATTCTTGATTGCTCAATATATTGCAGATATAACACATGAAGATAAAATTGTTAAATATGAAAAAATTACATTTTCTGATTGGTTGGCAAATCGTGTTAAGAATGATACATTAGGCGAACCGACTAGGTCATCTAGGTCTTCTAGGTCTTCTAGGTCTTCTAGGTCTTCTAGATCTTCTAGGTCTTCTAGATCTTCTAGGAATCAACGTGGTGGTTACAAATCAAAAAATAATACCCGAAAAAAAATATAATATATTTATTTCAAATAACATAATCCGCGCTAGAAATTGTAAAATGATCAATAATCCGCATCCGAATTATCATCGCATATACGACCTTTTATAAACATTTCATTCCATTTTTATTCTGCGATTTTTTGGAAAAAAATGCTTGACATATGTGATCACATTGGCTCTATTTTTCAATGAAGTTAGTTATAACTGGAATTAATTTTTATTTTTTGCTGATATTCTCTTGGAACGACGAACGTCGACTTGTGTTGTTATATTATCCTTTTTTGGATTAGTTTGCGTCAATGCCAGTAATGTTTCTGGTACTTCAGTATTTTTATTTCTTTGCTGGTTAAGAGCTAATATTTGGTTACGATACGACGTCTCGATCTCTTTATTTTGACGCTCCCATACATCTATATTACGCGGATAATATCGCCTTTTAAAATGATAATTATTTCGTTTCTTTACTGTCTCACACATCTCATTCCATAGCTTCTCCTCTGCTTCTGTTATTATTTGTAATCTCATCATCCAAATATATATACATTAAAAAATAACGTCTTTTATTAAATCAATTTTTCTTTCTATACGACTAACTATATTTCAAGAGGGGTTATAATGTCCCATTTTTAATCTTCAAGGGTTTAAAGCTTTAATATATTATATTTATATGGATAGAAATATAATAGATAAATATGAAATATGGAAATCATGTATTGAAAATGGCGAGTTTTATTTTATTAGCGATGAAGAATATGACGAATTCACAAAGATTTATGAAAATGAAGTGAAAATACAAGATTTGTTAGCCGTTCAACAAGAAGATGTCATTCACAATGAAGTTCAACAAGAAGATGTCATTTACAATGAAGAATTCACTGATCGATACGACATTTTAGAAGACAAACCAACTGTACATATATTAGCATATTGCTCATGGTTTATGGCTATATGTATCATACTTGGCATAACAATGTCAAATATAACACTCTTTTCTCAGGAAGATATCGATTCATTCACAGATGTCACAAAGATTCATCAAAAACACGATGAATATTATGAATTTCATGACTTTAATTGGCTTATTTTTTAATAAATATGTATTCATATTATAAATCCATGCATTCACAAGAAGTTGACTCCTCAAATTATTATGATTTAAACGGTGATAAAATTTGCGACGATAAAGGGAAACGTATATTTATTCATATTTATGGTGAAAGTGTTCAGGATTTAGAAACAGGGGAATTATTTTTATTACGTGATGACACTAGTAGCGAAGAAGATCATGAAGACCAAGACGGTTTCAAAGATTTTTCTTATTCTTTGTTCATTTGTAATATTATTTCATGTGTAATCTCCAAAATTTATGATATTTTATACTATGTTAAAAAACGCGAACTCTAACAACCATTGCTACCCATCGTAATATTCATATAATGAATATGATCATCTGTTGAACATGTTTTCATATTACAATCCGTATTTTCACAATACTCATAATCACTACTTTCCTCATTGTAACACACACCTTGCGAAATATGCTCATAATTAAATGACATCGGTGGCATTACTGTTACCATATCATTATTATGTACCACTCTATATCCTTCTATCTTTGAATTGAAATCTTTAACAAACACGTCATTACCTACTCGAGGTGAACCAAAATTATAAAAATATTTGATTTCGAAATCATTCATGTTATATATGTCATATGCCATTAATGTACTTGCCGCTGCTCCCAAAGAATGACCCGTTATTAATAACGATTTTTTTCCGTATTTCATCGATAAAATGTATAAATTCTCAAAGATTTGATCCTTTATATATTCATAATCTTTGTAAAATCCTCCTTCTACCTCTATTTTTGGGTCATTATACGGTGCTATTTTATATACTTGAATGTTTTCTATCCAATTATGTAAATTCGATGACCCCCTGAACGCCGTAAATATTGTTTGGGTTACATTATCATAACCCATTAATGCTTTTGATCCCATATTTTCTACTTCATATTCTAATATACAATCGTCATCGCATTCTGTTCCACAATATGTCATCTGTGATAACTCAAGACTTCTTTTAGATATGTTTTCTTTGTACATTGACGGATTTTTTGAACAGTTCACAAAGAAATGAATTAAATATAGCAAAAATACAACTTTTTTGATCATCTTCTGTAATATATATTGAAATTATTTATTATATTTGGTTATTATATAAATGCCTTCTAAAAAAACATTGCGCGGTAAAACCTGTAGACTCGTTCACGGGAAAAAGGAAACATGCTGTATCAATCCGAAAAGAGGTCATTGGTGTTGGAGTAAGAAAACAAAACGAAATATTTCCAGGAAAATGAAAAAAGATTGTTGTAAAAATAAAAAACTTTCTTTGAAAGGAGGAAAGAAAAATAAATCATCCACTCTAAAACGATATGGTGGTTGGAATGTTCCATTTGGCCAGTATACTCTTTCTACTACCCACGGTAATTTTTTTCCTGGAATTAAAAGTGAACCAACAGATGTTAGAATTGCTAGGAAACAAGTGGAGGAGATTAGAGATAAAATATTAGCTATAACTCGACAGGTTAAACCAAATAATAATCCGACAATACTACAAAGGATAGATGAAATTTATCATTTATTATCAAAAAATATAGATTCCTTTACTATACCGCAAAAAGAAATGCTCAAAAAACGTCTTGATAAAGAAATTTATGAATCCTCGCAGCGAATAGATAATGCACGAAAAAAAGGGGAGAATATCGCGTCTGGTGATAATTATACCGTGCAAATTTTGCCCAAAGTACTAAAGGGCCAACAAGTAGAAGCACAAAATTACGAAGACACAGAAAACTCAGATAACCCAGATACAATCGAAGGAGCAGTTAGGTATGTCCAACCACCAGAACAACAACAATAATAAAAAATGATGTTTTATAATTATATAATATAAAACATACACTATATCAGTACATTATGCAAGACTTTGAACAAGTTACCATGACCAATCTCAAATACGCGTCCAAAACCACTGGACCGAAAAAAATCGTCGCCAAAAATCGAAAATGAAACCGAAACCTTCTCTATACCCACCATCCCCCGACCACTAGCTCAAGAAATTACCAATGCGCGCACTTCCAAGAAATTTACACAAAAAGATATGGCTCAAAAACTCAATATTCTACAATCTTTGTACACTTCCGTTGAAAATGGTAAAGCTCTATATGATCCTAATACCAAAAAACTCATTCAACAAATTGAACGCATCTTGGGCATCAAATTCACAAAGAAATAATTTAATATGTACCAATGAAGATTCAATTAAAAAGATTTTCTAAATTAAGTCCTGAAATTGTTTCTAACTCGCCTAATACACTTGGTTTCGGAAATATTTCTGCTATCATTTGCTTATATTTAATCATATCATATAGAAGGAATTCAAAAAGAGAATAGACTTGTGCATTTATGAATCCAAATAATACATCATTATCACATGCCTCATTATCAGGATCTTTTTCCCATTGTATATAACTAGCTATTTCAGTGACTTTAATATAAAATTTCAATATCTCTGTATATTTATCTTTCTTTATTATGTTTTTTATTTTAATTTTTATAGAACCGTCTTCTATACTTACTATTTGAGAAGGAGCTATACTTAATATATATTGTTGATGTTCAGTGCTAAGCTCACTCCAATTTATTCCTTCTATTATAATTGAATATAATTGATTTTGTTTATTTGATTAGCATTGTTTATAGCACGTTGTTTTCTAAATCTTATATAATCCGAACTATCCGATACAAATTTTGTATTTGTCGACGATGGAGGTATATTTGTACCATCACAATTGTTCGGGTTTGTTCCAATTAAACGTCTCATACCTGGCTTGCTTGCTTGGACCTGACTAGGACCTCCACAACTATAATTCTGTCTACTCAAAAAATCACTTATATTATTAATCGCCTTATATTGACCACCAACAAGCTTCAATCCATTCACTATGCCAAAAGCATATTGCCCATTCCATGCATTTACTATTTGTTTTCGAATCAATACCTTTTCGCTATCAGTCATATATATTGTTATATATATTACTGCTATAAATTTCGAGTATTCTAAAATATATATAAACAAATACATATATTATGTATATATGGAAGAATACGACTTTTCTACAACCGAAACAGGAGCATCCGATACAATCCCCGTTGAAGCTGGACAAATCAAAAAAGGCGGCTTAATCATGATTAAAGACCAACCTTGTAAAGTGTCAAATGTTTCAACATCTAAAACTGGTAAACACGGCAGCGCAAAATGTAACTTCGTGGCCAATAATATCTTTAACAATAAAAAATTAGAAGAAATGTTGGGATCTACACATGCCACTTCTATGCCCGTTGTAACGAGAAAAGAATATACACTCATGGACATAAATGAAGAAGGATATGTTACTCTTTTAGACGACGACGGAGAAACACGAGAAGATATTAAATTGCCCGACTATCCCGAAGATTATTGCCGAATTATTCAGAAAGAATTCGATGACGGTAAACAATTAATTGTTACTGTTCTAAAAGCTTGCGGTCATGAACAAATTATGGCTCATAAAGTTGATTCGTCATAATATCTATTTTTTTGATGCTTCCAATTCCGCATTCGCATCGTCGCGCTCCTGCTCCAATCCTTTGATCACTTCGTATAATTCCTCCAATTCATTCCCCATATTTGTCAACAACTTTTGTGCCTCTGCTAACTCCTGCTTTAGCTTAGCATTTTCCTCCTCTATACTTTTTAGTTGGTCCTCCATAGAACTCATATAAACGCACCATATTTTTTAATATACAAAAATTTATATTTTGTATACTAATATTTATTTGCGACTGCGACGATGACGCTTCGATTTCTTTATTTGACCTTTTCTTTTTTTCTGGGTCTTTGAACGACGCTTCTTTTTTGTTCTTTTTCCTCCTTTTGCTTCTTTTGCTCCTTTTGCTAGTGGTGCTTCTGCTGCTACTTTTACGTTAAATGCCTCATTTAACGCTTCTACTTCTACTCCTTTTGCTGCGTCAGAATCAACAATTAACCCATGTTTACTCTCCAAATAAGCTTGATATTCGCTTTCAACGTATGTTCCTTTCATGCTATCAAATATCCCTTTTGTTTTTTCAACTATATAGTCGCTTGAAATTAATGCGCTACCATTCCAAAATACAATATCACAATAAGCATTATATTTTTCCAAAATATCATTTATTAATTGTGAACTATTTCCAAAAAAAAAGGTTTCTATACCTTCTAATACCACAGTTGAACTACAATTTAATACTAAATATACATTTACATGTGGCGATTCGGCGGCCATAAGTTTTTCAACTAAATGGCGTAATGAATAGTTTACACAATGACTTAATGCTTCACCGCAAATATATATATCTACTGGATTTTCTGATGTCGCACCGTTTATTAACTCACTATATAAACTACCAGGACCTGCATTGAAGCCTGTGTTCAAGTAAGCCCCCCCTTCTTCCTCTCCCTCATCTTGAATTTTTTTTATTTCTGTTGATTTAACGTTTCCTGTTAAATTTCCTGACGTGGCTGGTTCTCCTTCAAAATATGCGGTTAAACCGTTTTCTATATTTTCAGGTTGTAATTCTGATTTAAAAATACTATACATTTCAGCTAAATCATTTTCTCCTTTTTTATAATATTTTACGTTCGTTCTATCTTTAAGTGCTTCAAATAAAGGGGGATATATAGCTCGACCTTTGGATTTATCACCAATTACACAATGTGTCGGCCATAACATAGGTGCTTTACCTAAATTATCCACTTTATCTTTCTCATATAATTCTTTAACATAATTTATGGCATATTCTTTCAATACTGGATTTCTAGCTTCAATGTAGACTTTGTCTCCGTCTGGTGGTTGAATAAATAACGATTCTTTCTTTTTTGAAGAAAGATATCCTGGTTTCTTTTCATAATAATACTCTATTGGGTTTCCCTGTAAATCGGTCATTGGATCTTCATGATCATTTACACCTACTCTCTTCCAGAAACCATAATGTCCTATATGCTTTATTGTGTGTGAGTCTAAAGATACATATACTTTAGCATCTATGTTTGCTGTTAACATTTCAATAATTCTTTCACTATCTTCATTCGCTCCTTTTACTGCTAAAGGGCCACCTGGATGAAATGCTTCTTCTGGGTCGATGATTAAAAACCTAGGTTGTTTAGGCATTATACATTATAATGACATTATTTTACTAAATAATATGTTCACAAAAAATATTTTTATTGTACTTGACAAAGATTTATATTTTGTTTTTTTAATATAATGTAATTATATAATTAATCATGGAGTATTTAAATGTTCCTCTAATAACTGAACTGAATAAATTAGAAGAACTAAAAAAAAATGATGCTGCTGTTGTTGAAGGAAATAGAAGAATTAAAACAAAAAGCAAAGAATGACTTGAGAGTATTTGAGGCATCTTTCGAACGCAAAAGGAGTGATTTAACAACAGAGAAAGGAGAAAGAAAAACATGCCAGAGAGAGTTAGAAAGTGCGAAGAGAGAATTAACGAAGAGAAAATTAATTGAAAATGAAAATGATATCTTACATCGAACTAAAAAGGATACGGAGGGAGGAGAGATAGCATTGTTGAGAAAGATGAATGAACAACTGAGAGACCAAGTGAAAATGTTAGAAGATGAAAATATGACGAAAAGCCAGACATACCGTAAATCTGTGCTTAGGGAAAGTATAGGTCGTATTAAAAACAGTAGAAGTGAGAGTGTTAAAGGAGGGAAAACAAACAAAAAGATAAAATCAAAACGTAGACATACTAAAAAAAGATTTTAATATTTTCAATATCCACTGAGCGTCGTTGTAACTGCCATATATATTTATACATTAATAATATATATGTCTAATCGAGAGATCATTCCTCATAATGATGCGTTAAATATGCTCGAATTATCCATGCTCGTGTACAATTACGGCAAAGATTTCTCCTTAAAAAAAAATGAAGATATTGACTCCCTTATCACGAATATCAAAAATACTGATTTAGGCGATATGGGTGAAACCAGAAAAAAAGCACTTATTTCGCTAAGTAATGATTGCCCTCATGGTAATGTCATTGCTTTCATCGATAATTCCAATAGTGATCTACAATGTGTCATCACAAAGAGTGAAACCAAAAAACGCATTTCCATTGTTTTTAGAGGAAGCGAATCCATATCCGATTGGTATTATGACCTATCATTTTTCAAAACTTATTTGGAAAAACAAAAAGTTTATGTACACTCGGGATTTTATAAACAACTCATGTGTGATAATGAATATAATAATATTTTAAATATTGCCAAAGAACAGTTAAAACTACATCCCGATTATGAACTATATGTCACTGGTCATAGTCTTGGTGCAGCACTGTGTACATTGTGCGGTTTTCTCCTCTCTTACGAAATTAAATCGAAAATCCATGTCGTTTCTTTCGCCAGTCCGCGAGTAGGCGATTCGAAATGGAAAAAAGTATTCGATTCTCGCGCTAATCTACATCATTATCGTATTACCAATCGTCGGGATATTGTTACCGCCGCTCCTATGGCATGGTTCAAACACGTTGGTGATAATATTCGCGTCAAAGAAGATTGCTATAAATGGTTTCCTAATTATAGTTACAGTTGGTGGGACGTTTCTCTTTTCAAATGTTACAGTATCCAAGATCATGATTGCGATTTATATTATGAACGTCTCCTCAAAAATCAATGGTAAATTATTATGTTTAGTATATATATAATGGCTAACGCCTGGATGGATCACGTCAAAAACACTATGAAACTCAATAAGGGTATGAAGTTCAAAGACATCTTGAAGAAAGCTAAGAATACATATAAAAAAGTTGCTAAGGCTATTGTATCCAAATTCACAAAGAAAGCCAGAAAATCTAACAAAAAATCGAGAAAAAATCAAAGACGCAGCAGAAGACGTTAAATAATTTATTTTATGATGATATAAATTATTTATAATAATAATAATATATAATATAATATGTCTGGATTTTATGTAAATGGAGTATATATATGTAATAATTATCAACCATTAAATTATGGATTACTAAGCAATACAACTACAAATTTTATGGTAAATGGTAAAGATTTAAATACAATCTTTATGGCTTACCAGAACGGTACACAATATTATGTACCTTACGCAACCAGCGCTGGAGGTAAGGACACGAATTTTGAAAAAATTTTTCAACATAAAGTTTATGTGAATGATATATCATATACTCAAACTGGAGGTACTCATAGTACGGGAACAATAAATAACACACCCTATAATGATATAATAACATTTAATTCTTCGGGGACGTTTACGTTCGAAGTATTGGAAAACATCGATAATCAACCTGTCAGTTTTCTTGCTGTAGGCCCTGGGGGTGACGGCAGTTCCTCTGAGGAAATTTATAGCCAATGGGTATATGGGAATTATTATAGGTATGGTGGTAATGGAGGCGGTGGAGGGGAAGTAATCGTTAGTAGTTTTAAAGATTTGGGTGAATATGAAATTAGATTGAATACAGGCAAACCAACTGAAATTGTAAAAGATACCTTGCAAATAGTGGCAGCGCGTGCTGGTAATAATAACGGGTTATCTGGAAGTGGAAATGAACCAGGAACAGTCAATGGAACCGTGCCTGGAACAGGTGGTGGCGGTGATGTTGCCAGTGGTAATGGTAGCACAGGCGGTGTAGGGACCTCATTTAATGAGACTACATATGGCAGTGGTGGGGACGGTGGCGGCTACGATTGGTCTACAGGTGAGAGTGGGCTTGCGAATACAGGTAACGGTGGGGACGGTGGCGGGTTGACGAATTCACATAAGAGTTATGAAGGAGGATCAGGAGGTACAGGTATATGTATTCTATACTTTAATCCTAGCTAGAATATAGTCAATAGGAATATTCAAATAATTTTCATAATCAATTTTATTACATAGTATATTAGAGTTGAATATAATTCACCTTTCACATATTTATACTAATTCTCTATATTTTTAGTTAATTCAAATAATCCATCTATATGGTTTTTGTATTTTAATATACTAACTCATATTGTAAAAATACAATACTATTCTTTCCAACGACAGTGGTTGTTTCAAATATACCATTATGTATGAAATACTCATAATTGTTGATAAATAGTCGCTTATTGTCTAGAAATAAACCAACAGGTTCATCTGATTCTTGAATTAATATCATTACAAAAGTATTGTCACTTTTATTTTTTCTATAATTTGAACCACTGTTTAATATTTCAAATGTAATTACTATATGTTTATATGAATTGGAAATATCATTATTTTGTAATATGTTATTTAAAATATTACTATAAACTGAATCTTTATATGTAAAATTAGGGGTATTATTTATATTTACAGTATATCCATAATGTAAATCTGAAAAATACAATTCTTTCTCTCTATTTATATCATTTAATATTCTATAATCGAGGATATTATGACATACATGTAATTTATCTCGATATAATGATAAATGGTTTAATATCGAATTATAATTTTGTCCTGATATTATACCCTGATAATCCTTCTTTAATATTAAAAATTCTAATGTATATTTTTCACCACTTTTAATTAATGGTCTTTTTATATGATTAAATCTTGTATATATGAATGTCAACCCTATATTATGATGATTTCCAGTGTCTATGTATTCAAAATTATTATTTAATTCTACAGTACAATATATATACAAATCATCACTGAATATATCATAATATGCATACTTATTACTATATACACTTACATTAGTCTCTCTGTGGATATTACATGCCTTTATAATTAAATTATTATTATCGCCATAAATTTCAGGTATTGTACGAAGTACATATTTTTCAAATATTGTTTTAGCCATTGTAAAAAATTTACTATTTATATTAATATGATGGTAATTATCAACAAATGAAAGATCATATAAATCATGTATATAATCTTTATCATTTATTTCATAATTCATATTGAATATATTATTGATATTTTTATGGTTCTCAATATATGCATTTGTAAGACTTACTTCACTGAAAATATAATGTACATGACATTCATTTTGATTCTTTAATATATTTGTTATATCTTCTATCCTTTCAGTTATCTCAACACATTTGTAATATTTTTTACACACTATTATATATTTATTATTATATTTATTTGGTATGCTAACATACGGTTTAAATACAAATGGAGTATGATTATATAACCATTTGACATTATATTCATCTTTTGATATATGTCCATATATTTTGAATATTAAATATTTACCTACTAGATTATTTGTACCCAAAATGTTACTTGGAAAAAATACTATATTAGTATATCTCATTTTTACTACTTGTAAATTATTATAACATCCTTTTCCGTTATCGTGAAACGTAATATAGTCATTGATGTCAGGCTCTATTGTTATTATAATTGTATAATTTGAATTATGATTAAAAGACTTCAACTCTACAGATAATGTTAGATCGTTTAAAAATTTATCATACTTCAATTCATTAAGATTAAGTACACTATCTACAATATTGTATATCATATAATCCTCATTTGTAACTACTTTTTTTGTCATAAATAATTCTTCATGTTGTTCAGATTGTATCGATGTCATATAAGATGAAATATACTCATATATATAATTAAATGGATACACTTCCTCGTCGAAAAAAATTTGATAAAAATGTACGTTGGAAAACCATTGAATTATATTATATGGATTTAAAACATTTATTTTACTATCCTCTATAGTATTCGAAATAGATATATTCATTACATTTTTCGGAATTTTCTCATATGTAATAATATTTAGCTTATGTCTTTGTAAAGACCCTTTTTCATATAATTCGGTTATATATTGATTAATATCTTCACCATTTTCTATATAAAATTTGTCATTATATATACAAACAAAATCACCCGATGGCTCTAATATTTCACAACTATCGGTTAATGATAAAAATGGAATATCATATTCTATATTCGAATAAGTTTTATTATAATAATTTATAGTAAATACTTTTCCTGAAGTAAATAGGTTTATATTTGAATTGTGATGTACACAATCATATTTATTTGAAATAAATGTGTATATTGATTTACGATTATTATCTATTACATTCACTTGTTTCTCATCTAAAAATATTGTTGTTTTCATAACAGGTAATTGTGGTTCATTATCTATTATCATATCATATTTATTATTCATATTACATATTATATATATGTTCTCCTTATTTAAGTATGAATAATATAACATTTTATTCACAATTTGGTTTACTAAATCATTATTATCAGATATATTACTTGTAAATGTAAATACATCATTTATTTTGTTTTCAAATGCTTTGCCGTGAATTTTCAAAGTGTAAAAAAACATATATATATATATATATTGAAAGTTTATTATTAAAAACAACATGAATTATATATTATGAATATCATAGAAAAAAATAATAATAACTGTATCAAAACTGTATTTACAAAAGATAGCTCATCTGAACTGATTTTTTTTAAAAACTTTTTACCAGAACATGTATTTCATGAATTAAAACAAAACATATTACTCATTTTGAAAAATTCTAAAACATATATAACACATTTACCAAAAATATATTATGGGCATAGTAACACTGGCAATCACCCTATTTTTGTACCATTTTGGAGTTGCGAATTTACACACAATGAATTTTTCAATAAAACGATCATGGACTACTTGGAAAAATATACAAATAAAAAATTCAAAATAAAACGTATTTATGCTTCATTTCAAACATTAAGACAAATCGGTAATTGGCATATTGATGATAGCGAATCTAATACATACACATTCACATTGTATGTAGATATAAATAAGAAAGATATGGATATAAATTTAGGAGCATATAATCATATTAATCTAGCAATCAATCACGGTTCTACACAATCAGGTGGAGAATTTCGAATCAAAATGCCAAATGAATCACATATGCGTTTTTTTGAATGTAATTCCAATTATGGAGTATTTTTCTCTTCTACGTTACATCATTGTGGTAATTGTTATGATAATTTTGTAGATAATTGTATACGTTGCGTTATTGCTTATAAACTATATATTATTTAAATATGAAATAAATACTATTATTATACTTATCATATGGAATTCAATGATGTAAATCATCATTTTAATGTATTAGACAAGGAAATTTATGATACCCTTTTACATGAAATTGAAAATACACAATTATTTATAAAAGATAATTTAACCGAACATACACATAATGTAATTAATATTACAAAAAATAAAATAATATATGATCTCTTTCAAATTATTAAAGGCGATTATGATGTTAGTATTAGTAAAATATTATTATACATTCAAAGCTGCGATGATTATGATGAATATCAACATATAAGTGACATTTCAAATTCATTTATATTTTGTTTTGCTATAAATAAAAACAAAATTGATATTAATACAAATGATATATCTAAAATTATAAAGTCAAAAAAAAAAAATGTTAATTTGGATGATAATAAAATACATGAATTCAAAGGAAACTATAAAATAACAAAAGATGTTTCAGCAAACGATAATTCAGAATTTTATTCTGAACTTTTAGGAATTGATAATCATGGTTTAATATCACTTAAACAAAATATAAGTGATTCATATGGATTTTGTTATCATCATATTGATAATTCACTCATTGTATTTCCAGATAAATATCTATGTAAATTAAAACCATACCATTTCCTCTCCAAATATAAATCTATTTCTCTTTTTTTTATTTGTAAATAAATATAAAACTATTCTATACAATATATATGTCATATTATTGGAATAATGTTTCATTAGATGATTTATTGACAAATGGCAATAGCAATAGTATTGATAACGTATATGAAAATTTTCCAGAGTATCAATTATCATCCGAAGATTATGATACATACAATGATGAACCTGCACCACCTTTCTTTATTGATGGTAGCAATATATTTACGCATCCACCTGATTCGTCAGCAAAAATCCGTGTAAGAGAACAATCTTATTCTTCGTCAAACCAAAATATAACAATACCAAGTTGGTGTAATGCTATTAAATTTTATTGTAGAAGTAAGAAAGGTGTTATTAGTGATACTTCTTATAATGCCTACGGTGCTGAAAATAAAAACAATGATTATAACGCAGCTTCCCACCATAATAAAAATCAAAATTTTCCGAGAATAAATAGAAATCATAATACGCAGATAAATCATAACAATCATATTAATTATCTAGGAAATGGAACAGTGTATGGAGGAAATGGCGGGGCAGGAAAGATTTATTATATTACAAAATGGATAGAGGTTGATGGAAACAATGTTAAAATAGAATATACTTGTAATAATACGTCCAGCGGAGTCAATGAGGTGAAAATCGATGACGATGGAGTGACAAAATGTGAATTTTCAGTTAGTAATGGCGCTGATGGAGCTCCTGCTAATCCTCTTGTGCTGAATTATAATAACCAGGACAATAATACGCAACAAAATGGTAATAATGAAAATATCGACCATCACAACAACAATCTTGCCAACAACAGAGTTGAATCGAGTGATGGCGCCGACGGCGCTAGCGGAAGTGTAACTGTAAAAGAAGTGCCACTAGTAGATTCGAACGAGCTCTCAAACAATGAAACCACACTTAGTGCGCTATATGTTTATACATTTTATTACTCATAAAAACATACGATATAGTTATGAATATTTCCTCTAAAAATAATATTAAAGACTATTTGATGCTTTAATATTATGACCGATATTCGTATTACTAATAAAAAAATAATCGATTTCTATGCTCAGAATCCTAGTTTGAACATCGAAACTGTCAACTTATTAGTCATTGATCTCATTGATAAAATCGTAAATAACGACTCCAAAGCATTCGACTCCATTCAAAGCCAAATTCTTGCGAATATTAGTGACCTCAAATCCTCTATTCAAAAGGAATTAGAATACGCTATTGTCAATAGTTCATCGACAAATAACGATAAAATCGGCCAGTTATTCCAACAAAATGTCGGCCAAATTATCGATAAAACATCCATTATGATCCATGAATCTTTGCCAAAAAATGATCATCTACTTCAACCCATTTGCGGTAGCCTTACCGCAACCGAAGAACGCATCCAAAAAGAAATCAGCGAAATCAAAAATGGTCTTATGTCTGGTGCGTTAATCGGCGATCTTACTGATTTTTTCAATAAATATAAGAACTCCAGTTACAAAGGACAACTCGGTGAACGTCAACTTGAAAGCACTCTCAATCAAATCTTTCCCACTGCCGAAGTTGTAAACACCTCCGCCATTCGCGCTTCGTGCGATTTTCGTCTTAATCGCACCGATAAACAATCCATTTTATTCGAAACTAAGGAATATGACCGCAATGTTAATCTTGATGAAATCAAGAAATTCGTCCGCGACATCGAATTACAAAAACATCATGGCGTTTTCTTATCACAGCACAGCGGTATCACGTCCAAACAGAATTTCCAAATAGATTTAATCGGTAAGTGCGCAGTTATTTACATTCATAATGTCAAATATGACCCCATGATTATTCGACTAGCCGTTGACATTATCGATAATTTAGGTGAAAAACTGCGAATATTGAACGATGATATCCCCGAAAATAAACACAGTTTTAGCGAAGATGTGTTCAATGATATTTGCGCGGAATATAACGACTTCGCTCAAAAGAAACTGATCTTCATTGAAACACTCAAAGAAAGCCAAAAACGATTGTTGTCACTCATCGATGATATGAAATTTCCTGCCTTATCAAAAATTATCACCCCTACTGTACAAACCATCGTTCATAATGATAATACCGATATTATATGTACTCTTTGTAATAAATATCATACGACTAGTAATAAATCATTGGCCGCGCATCAACGGCGGTGTAAGAAAAAAATGGCCGAAATAAATGACGCAATTGTTGTGGAAACATAATGTATGTATAGTGTATATTGCGATGGAAGATAAAAAATTAAAACGTCGTGAGTGGGAAAAGTGGTTGATCAAAGAGCATCTTGCAGTAAGTGAAAACTCGGCAGATGGTAATTGCTTCTTTGAATCTATAGCTAAAATATTGTATGGTGATGAACAATATCATATTTGTGAGCGCAAGAAAAATTGTAATTGGGTTAAAACAAGAATAGAATCTCTTAAGGTCAATCCGATTACTCGTATTCCACCAAATGAGTGTAAAACAATTGAAGAATTATTAGACCAATTATTATCTTTAAATATAGATGGAGAAGATGAAAAAATAGATACAGTGGAAATGTGTAAGAACTATACGTATGCTGGCTTACACCAAATTCTTGCTACATGTATAATTTATAAAGAACAAAAATTAATCATCCAAGTATTCCATGAATTTGCAAACGATGTAACACGTACTACGTATAGTACCTTGTCAAAAGAAGAAGTTCAGAAAGAAATAAAAGAAGAAAGAGCAAACATTATATATTTACATTATTCAACGATGCAATATAGATTCGGTCATTATCAAGCAATAGTAGATGCAGATATAGCCATAAAAAAAACTCAAACTCAAGAAACACTAGATGAGTTACTTCATCAATTTCCACAGGTAAATCGTGGTGTTATTACACAGTTACATGATTTTGGTTATCAGATTAAGGATATTAAAAAGGTCTTTGAAGAAGGAGATGCCCTAGGGAAAGATATTGGGTACATTATGGACAAAATTTCGACAATACAAAAGGAATCGAGTCCGAAAGGTCCAATAAAAGCATCATCTCAATCCAGGTCCAATAGTCCGAATAACATAACAATAAAAGCATCATCTCGAACCAGGTCCAAAAGTCCGAAAGATACAAGGAAAGCATCAACAGTCAGGTCCAATAGTCCGAAAGGTACAATAACCGCAGCCGCAGACGCAACATCATCATCTAAATATAAATTCAATTTTTCAAGAAATGATCCCGAGCAAACTTCAACTTCTTCGAAAAAAGGCCCCACACCTCAAGGTCAGCCCAAAAGCCCAAAAAGTTCTAATCCTTGGACAAGAGATGAGGTTGACCCATTTCCAAGATATACTGAAGCAGAACAAGACGCAGCAGTTGCAGCAGTTATGAAACAGATGAAAGAAATAGAAAAAAATCGTTCACGAAAAAAGAAGGGTGGGAACAAAACAAAAAAAAGAGGAAGGCGGTACAGATCCTTTCGTCGAACCTAATAACCAAGATATGTTCAAACAATAGGACAGTTGGTTGCTTTCATCACAGCAAACGGAACTAATTAAAATATTATTTATAATATAATATAAATATTATTACTTATATTACATACATGCTATCAAATATCTTATATAACATAAGCGTTTTAACAGTAAGCAGTTTCAGTTGTGGATTATTGTCACTTATTTGTCATGATTTATATAGAATTCACAAACGACAATATATAAATAACATTTCACAAGTATTCAATAAAGGATTTTACGTCGGAACTGCCCTAGGCATTGTTTATATTATCAATGAAAAACCATTGATTTGTTATCTTATTCCATGTTAAAAATATTATAAAATATTTATTATTAGTTTATAATATTCAATAATCTCGTGATTCTTCCTCATGCTGTCATTTTCCCTCCCTCCCTTTATAATAAAGAAACCATTCTCCATTTGAAATATTTGTATTATAATATTATTTTTGTCACCATCAAAATCCCTGAAAAAAACGTTGGGATCCGTTGAACTTTTTTTGAAAAATGGACATTTATAAATGTCCAAAATCAGAAAAAAGTCTTATAAGTTTTATAATATTTCACCATTTTTTGTTTTATTAGCGTATACGAGTGAAATGTGAAGGATTACTTTTTTGGTATGAGACTGAAGTTTTTTAGCGTACGATCATTTAGGAGAATTTCTGGTTGTAATATATGGAGAGAAATACAACCGAAATTTCTCAAAAAACAAAAAAAGTTTTTTCCTGTGAAAAATGTGACTATAATTGCTCTAGATCTAGCGATTTTAAAAAACACTTACAAAGCATCAAACACAATACAACAAAATTACAACCGAAAATTCTCAATATTTGTTCATGTGGTAAAACATTTACTCATAGAGGATCGTTATATAACCATAAACGGAGTTGTAAAAAATCAACAAACGATATATTACAAGACGATGGAAATGAAAATTATAAAGCACTTTTTCATAAAGCGATGGAACAAATGCAGCAACAACAAAATGAACTCATTGATGAATTGAAAAAGAAAGATGAAATTATGTTAGAAATGGTAAGTAAAATAGGAAATACTACAAACAATACCACTAATAACAATAACAATCAGTTTAACATCAATATG
>Ga0129324_10000949_pt1 | contig 19657 bp, 10 predicted proteins | sample CPBDNA_7_FD_96879 | JGI IMG/M metagenome (GOLD analysis project Ga0129324, IMG submission 96879) | Freshwater to marine salinity gradient microbial communities from Chesapeake Bay, USA - CPBay_Spr_15_0.2_DNA | ecosystem: Environmental > Aquatic > Marine > Coastal | place: USA: Chesapeake Bay... | reverse complement strand
TGTTGAATATGTTAATTTGGGTGCATCACGCAGTCCTTCATCTACGCCAAAACCTGGAGGAAGAGGTCCTGCAAAAGAAGCTTCTAAAACAAGCTCGAGATAATTATAGGGGAACTTTTTAACGGATAATAATTAAGCACAATGACCATTAGGCCAGATTAAATCCACAACTGACTTTTATCACTCTTACTAAATCTATCACTCCTCACCTCTGTCATTCTTGCTAAGCTTTAGCTTGGCGAGAATCCAGATCTAAAGTCTTATAACAACTTTCCTACTTATCAAGTTCTTAAGCCCTCGGCCTATATTAACAGGCGATGTGCGGCGTATGGTTATCGCCTTATGGCCATACACGATTGGAAAAAAGGGGTGAAGTACGCGGTTATTCTTAGGTCAAAACCACCTCTCACCCTCTCGTCATTCTTGCTAAGCTTTAGCTTAGCGAGAATCCAGATCTAAAATCTTATCACAACTTTCCTACTTATTAAGTTCTTAAGCCCTCGGCCTATATTTACGGGCGATTGGGAAAAAGGGATGAATCAACGCGGTTTATAGAGCATCTTCCTCTATACCAAGAATCCAGGGGACGATGAAATGTGTGCTTTCTAGCCCCTGAGCCGTATACAAGAATAATGAAGAACTAAAGGACTAGATCATATCTACATTCCCTAGTGATTTTAAAATAAATTACTTAACTATTTAAAAATCCTCGTAATTTTCTAGATCTGCTTGGATGCTTTAATTTACGTAAAGCTTTAGCTTCAATTTGACGGATACGCTCACGAGTTACAAAGAATTGCTGCCCAACTTCTTCCAATGTGTGATCTGTGCTCATCCCAATACCAAATCTCATTCGAAGCACTCTTTCTTCTCTTGGAGTAAGGCTTGAAAGAATTCTAGTTGTAGTCTCACGTAAGTTACCAAGTATTGATGCCTCAAGTGGAGCCATAGCGTTTTTATCTTCAATAAAGTCACCTAATGATCCACCATCTTCATCACCGATAGGATTATCAAGACTCACAGGTTCACGAGTTATTTTAAGTACCTTACGCACTTTATCAACAGACATAGAAAGTCTATCAGCTAATTCATTCGGTGTAGGTTCATATCCTAGCTCATGTAGCATTTGACGTGAAGTACGGATGATCTTATTAATAGTTTCAATCATATGCACTGGAATACGAATAGTTCTTGCTTGATCGGCTATTGATCTAGTGATTGCTTGTCTAATCCACCAAGTGGCATAAGTTGAAAATTTATAACCACGACGATATTCAAATTTATCAACGGCCTTCATCAAGCCTATATTACCTTCTTGAATCAAATCAAGAAACTGTAAACCACGATTTGAATATTTCTTAGCAATAGAAATAACCAAGCGCAAATTAGCTTCAATCATTTCCTTTTTTGCTTTACTAGACATCCTATCACCACGATGTACCAATTGAATTAGAGATTTTAAATCAGTGATACTAATCCCTACTTCTTGAGCTATTTCCCATAATTCATTACGTAAAACATTAACTGCTTCCACATCTAAGCTTACAAATTCTTTCCAACCTTTCTCTTTAAATTTTGCAGCTTTTTCTTCTAACCAACTAGCATCCATTTCATTTCCTAGATAATTATCAAGAAAATTACGACGATTAATCTTGCGCTTCTCAGCTATACTTAACAATTTACCTTCTAGACTAATGATTCTTTTATTGATCGTATATAATTGATTAAGTAAAAAATCTGCAGCTTTATCGTTTATTTTAAGATCTTTAACTAAGTCTGTAATTTGTAAACTTATCTCGTTATATCTTTTTTCTTCAGATTTATATTTTTCTTTATTTACAACAGCATTTAATTTATTACGATGAATCTCTAGCAGATCGTCACATAATAATGATATATTGCTCAATAGATCTATTACACTCGGCATCAAAACACTTTCAAGATAAGTTATTGATAAAACTTCTTCTTCAGTTTCTGATTCATCTTCATCTTCTTCACTAGAATCTTCTTCATTGCTAGATTTATGAGTGTCTTTTTCTACCTTTTTATTTATAGTCCCTTTAACTTCCTCTACTGCATCTTCAAATTTTTCATCTACATCAGAATTATTATTTTTGCCTTCTTCACCTTCAATATCAGCAATATCAACAGAGCCCATTTCACTCTCATAGCTTGCTTCAATATCAATAATTTCGCGAAGCAATAATTTTTCATTGATAAGATCATCACACCATAACTTCAACTGCTTTAAAGTAAGAGGGGTTTCACATAAAGCTTTAATCATAAGCTCACGCCCATCCTCAATTCTTTTTGCAATCTCAATTTCACCTTCACGCGAAAGGAGCTCCACTCCTCCCATGTCCCTCAAGTACATTTTAACAGGGTCATCTGTTCTGCTTATTTCTTCAATTGCAGTATCATCTGAACTCTCTGTTGCATCTTCTAAAAAAACATCTTTAAAACTATCATCATCCTCTATAGCTTTATCTACATTTTCAACTAAATTAACACCTGCATCGTTTAATGCTGTGATTAATTGATCAAAACTCTCTGCATTAAAACTATTTTTTGGTAAAGAACTATTTACTTCATCATAAGTAAGAAAGCCTTGAGCTTTGGCTCTGCTAATGAGTTTTTTAACTAAAATATTAAATTCTTTTTTGTCATCTGTACTAGATGAATTATTTTTTGAATCAAAGTCTTCAATTGCTGACATGTTTTCCTATATTTAAAGGGGTTAGATATTATTCTCTTTTTCTAATATTTCTTGATTTAATTTATCAATGGTTTTTTTTAATTCTATTGCTCTTTCATAAATTTTATTTTCACTATGTGCTCTGTGCATAATTTGATAATATTCATCTTTTAATATCTCTAAGATATATTTCTTATGAGTAATAATCCAGATATCTTTGGCAGTTTCAGAGCTTAAAACTGAAAATTGGTCTATAAAACAAGATTTTTTTCCACAAAGAAACTCAAACAATTTACCTAAATTATTCTCCATTAGCAAATCATTTAAATGTTTTTGTTCAAATTCTTTCATTTCATGACATTTAACTATAATAGATCTTAGCTCTTCTAAGGATGAATTATCTAGCTCTAGATGCAATAATTCTTCAAATATATTTACATCTTTTATTAGGTCTGAATTAACAATTAGCCTAGCAAATAAAGAATATTCTAATCTTTGTTTGCTAGAAATATTATGCATTAAATCCAAACTATTATTTTTTATATTTATAATATTATTCTTTTTCTTATTTTTATTAAACTGATTGAACTCTTGCCATAATTTATTCTTCACAAATTGATTGTAATGATTAGACACTATTGGATTCTTGATAAGCTTTACCTGCTCATATATTTTATGCTCAAAAAAAGCTCTACCTTCGGGAGTATTATTTTTACATTGTTTTATTTCTTCTTGCCAAATAAAATCAGCTAACCCCATACTTAAGTCAAGTAATTTGTCCATATAACTATCACCATACTGATGTATTATTTCATCAGGGTCTTTACCAGAAGGTAAAAAACAAAATCTTAAAATAAGTCCAGGATCTAAAATGGGCAAAGCTATTTGTCCAGCCTTAAGCATCGCTTTTTTACCCGCTTCATCGCCATCAAAACATAAAATAACTTCGTCTGCTAAGTTCCATAAATTTTGTAGATGCAATTCATTAAATGCCGTACCAAGTGCCGCAACTGTTTCAGTGACACCAGCTTTATGCATAAAAATGGCGTCCATATATCCTTCCACAACAACAACTCTTTCTTTTACACTAGCTGTTTTACGTACGATATCTGCCAAATATAGAATATTATTCTTTTTAAAAACTGGAGTCTCAGGAGAATTAAGATATTTAGGCATTATTTCTGGATCTAAAGCTCTTCCACCAAAACCAACTATTTGCTTTTTTTGATTTTTAATAGGAAAAATTATTCTAGACCTAAAGCGCTCAACATATTGCTTTGATTCCGTTTTAATTGCAAGTCCAGCCTCTACCGCTAAATCATTTGAGAAACCAGATCTAACTAAATATGCCAAAAGCCCTCTTGCTGGTGCATATCCAAGAGAAAACATTTCAATATCCTGATCGTTAATTCCCCTGTTAATAAAATATTTATGAGCATGATTATTGCTAGATAACTTTAACTGCTTAGAAAACCACACTGTTGCCTCAGCAATAATTTCAATTAAGCCTAACCTACGCTTTTCTACAGTTTGTTGCGCTGGACTAAGCTTCGGCAGTTCCATACCAGCCAAGTTTGCAAGATGAGTAATTGCTTCATTAAAATTTAATTTCTCAGTTTCACAAATAAATTCTATAACATCTCCACCAGCTTGACAACCAAAGCAGTGATAAGTTCCTCTATTATCCTGAACTGTAAATGATGGTGTTTTTTCTTTATGGAATGGGCAAATCCCCTTTAGCGCTGTTCCATAACGCTTAAGCCTAACCTTAGCTCCAACCACCTTGGATACGGGAAGCCTTTGCTTTAATTCATCAATAAAAGAATCTGGAAAAAACATATATTACTAGGACTAAAAATTTCTTTAAAGATTATAGAACATTTATCTTCATAGAGCAATCATGCATTATTATATCACATAGAATCAAAATAAATCTTATCTATCAAAATGATACTGACTCATTTACAATTATATTTTTTAATGATATATTTATATATCATTAAAAAACATGTGAAGCACAAGGTTAAGTTTTATAACCAAGACTTTATAAAATAATTGAAGGCATTATGTCACTCGATCTAAATAATGAATTAAAACTCACTATAGACATGGGCATAGTTCTGCTACCAAACAAAGAATGTAAAGATCTTTCTAACTCTATTACTAATTTTGTAGCCACAAGCCTTCCTAAAGCTAGCCAAATCACAAATAAACCACATATCACACTTATTCATATAGCCAACCAAGATAACAAAGGTGCCGCAACATTAAAAGAAACTTTTGTAAATTTTTATCATAATAATACTCCATCTGTTATAAAATTGCCGAATAGATCTCTAGATCCCAAAGATTTAATTAAAGCAACGGGAGGGAACTCAGAAATTGGCTATAAATGGATGGATATGGATTTTCATGTTACTCCAGCTTTAAAGGAATTAAGGAATCAAGTTACAACAACATTCTGTCCATTACATCAAGGTGTATTAACAAGAATGAATGATAATGAAAACAACTTTATTGAAGGCAGCCAAGCTAAAAAAGACATTGATGAATGTGGAGTAACTTTTACAAATTACACCCCACATATTACCACGTGGTATGTTGATATTCCAAAAGAAAACAAAGTAAAGGAATTAAATGACATTGCTTCCTCCATTACTCCTAAGGTTCCCCATGCAGAATGTTATGCAGAACATATCGCATTGGTAGAGTTGGGGCGCAATGGCCAAGCGACTAAAATCATAGAGAGCTTTCCTCTAAGCCAAGAAACCTCAAACACCACTATAGCTCCAGTAATTTCAACAATTACAATAGTATTCTTAGTTGCTTACTTAGTGTTTAGGTATAATAAAAAAAAGAAATAATAAGAGATCCTTTTTTACTTAAAAAGCTAACTTATATCTATTCAAAATATATATTCTATATCATCTAGAGTGTCTACGTCCCTGATCCACAGATTTAACTGGGGATCTTGTAAATTCAGCAGAATAAGATCTATTTTCTCTACCCTCTTGCACATTAGGCTTAGGCAATATAGAAGTGTGAGCTGAATGTCTAGTTTTATTTCTCGCCTTTTTTTCTTGTTCATTTATAGTATCTAAAATTTCTTTCCAAAACTTCCCTCTAGTACTATTAAGTTTTGATTTATGCTCTTCATAAGCCTCAGCGACAAATACTTTTACTTCCTGCATCTTTTCAAGGTCTTTAGTTGAAATTTCTTTATCTAATCTAGTTGGCATTGCAACTTCATATATTTTTTGAATTGTAGCTTTTGCCCCATCAAGAAACTCTCTTCTTTGAGATGCATCTCCATATCTATCTTTAAACTCATCTTTATTTAAGTTTATGTCAATCGAATCAATGAATTTACTTAACCTAGTACGCTGTACCATAATTTTAAACCCCATAATTTTATTTAAACATTAAAGATAATATATAAACTTTAACAAATCATTAATATAGAAAAGTTATCAAAACTAAAGTAATCCCTCTGATTTAAAGCTAAAAAAACTTTTGTCGCTAATGATTAGATGGTCATGAACACGAATTTTAAAAGGAGATAGAGCGCTGACAATATGTTTGGTAGTTTCTATATCTGCCTTAGAAGCTTTAGTACTTCCACCAGGGTGGTTATGCACCAATATTACAGAAGATGCATTAAGGAAGAGAGCTCTCTTTGTAATTTCACGAGGATAAACACTTATTTGATCAACAGTTCCATATTCATTTAAATCTTCCTCGATAAGAGAGTTCTGACTATTTAAATACATAACCATAAAAACTTCTTTCTTTAGATGCCCCATATTAATCCGGCAATAATCGATCAGTTTTTGCCATGAAGAAATAACAGGTCTATCAATAATCTCTTCCTTCAATAGCCTTGCTGAGCTTTCTTTTACTAATTTTAAGCAGGATAAGACAGACTTCCCTACTCCTTTTATTTCAAGAAGCGCTTCTTTCTCTGCTGAAATAACTTTTGCAAAACTACCATACTTATAAATGAGATCTTTGGCTAAAACTTTAGTATCTTTTCTTGGCAGAGCCAAACAAAGAAGCAGCTCTAAAAGCTCATAATCTTGCAGTGACCCAGTTTTAGAATTAAGTAGTCTTTCCCTAATTCTTTCTCTATGACCTATATGATGTTCCATATTGATTCTTTTACAAAAAAAGCTTATACTAAAATACTAAATATAAGTTTTATAGCACAAGCATCTAAAATACAACATAAATAGAGCAAAAATATATTATGAGCACCGAACAAAATTACAATGCAGATTCGATTAAGGTTTTAAAAGGTTTAGAAGCAGTTAGAAAAAGACCAGGGATGTATATTGGTGACACAGATGATGGGTCAGGGTTGCACCACATGGTGTATGAAGTGGTAGATAACGCAGTTGATGAAGCTTTAGCAGGCCATTGCGACAGTGTTCGTATTACACTTAACCAAGATAATTCTGTTACTGTTGAAGATAATGGCCGCGGAATACCAGTTGACATGCACGAAGAAGGAGTTTCTGCTGCAGAAGTGATTATGACTCAGCTTCACGCCGGTGGTAAATTTGATCAAAACTCATATAAAATATCAGGTGGTTTACACGGCGTTGGTGTATCTGTAGTAAATGCGCTATCTAAATGGCTTCACGTACAAGTTTATAAAAATGGGATTGAACATTTTATTAGCTTTGCTCACGGTGACACAGACGTATCCCTAAAGCAAGTTGGCCCAACAGATAAAAAGGGAACCACAATCACCTTCCTTGCTTCAGATGAAACATTTACTAATGTAAAATATGATTTTCACACACTAGAACATCGCTTTCGTGAATTAGCCTTTTTAAATTCTGGCGTCAAAATTATCTTAACTGATTTAAGAGAAGAGAACCCTCATCAAGTAGAGCTATTTTACGAAGGAGGGACTACAGCTTTTGTTAAGTATATTGATAAAGCAAAAACACCAATTCACGAAACAATTTCTCTTCTTGGAACTCAAGATCACATAACTGCTGATATTTCTATGCAATGGAATGACAGTTACCATGAAAATATTTTATGCTTTACTAATAATATCCGCCAAAAAGATGGTGGGACTCACGTAATTGGTTTTAAGGCCGGACTAACTAGAGTTGTAAATAAATTTTTAGAAGCTATAGCAAAAAAAGAGAAAGTAAATATAACCGGTGATGACGCTCGAGAAGGATTAAGCTGCATCCTTTCTGTAAAACTACCAGATCCAAAATTCTCATCACAAACAAAAGATAAGCTAGTTAGCTCTGAAGTGAGAACCGTAGTTGAGTCTTTAGTTGCTGATCGATTGCAACAATGGTTTGAAGAACATCCTCATGAACTGAAAAAGATTGCTGCTAAAGTTATTGAAGCAGCATGCGCTAGAGAAGCCGCTAAGAAAGCTAGAGAAATAACTAGAAAGAAAAGCGCACTTGATATTAGCAATCTACCTGGGAAACTAGCTGACTGCCAAGAAAAAGATCCTGCCTTAAGTGAATTATTCTTAGTTGAGGGAGATTCAGCTGGAGGATCTGCAAAGCAAGCTCGCAGCCGAGTTACTCAAGCTATATTACCTCTAAAAGGGAAAATTTTAAATGTTGAAAGAGCAAGATTTGATCGCATGCTTGCATCACAAGAAGTTGGAACATTAATTACAGCTCTTGGAACTGGAATTGGGAAAGAAGAGTTTAATATTGAAAAGCTTCGTTATCATAAAATTATCATTATGACCGATGCTGACGTTGATGGTTCACATATTCGCACCTTATTACTAACTTTCTTTTATCGCCAAATGCGTGAAATAATTGAAAAAGGATATTTATATATTGCTCAACCTCCTTTATTTAAAGTCAAAAGAGGTAACCATGAAGTTTATTTAAAAAATGAAAAGGCATTACAAGAATATCTAACTAGAATTGTTGTTGACAACGCTACGCTAAACTATGGAAACAATGAGAACATTGACCCAGAAGAATTTCTAGAGTTACTGAATAAATGCGATAAATTCACTCATATTATTCAAACTTTACATAACAAATTACCTAACGAAGTATTTCAATTTGCATCTTTAAATGAGCTATTTAATCCTGAAGTATTTAATGATAAAAGTAAAATGGAAAAACAGCTTAGAATTCTTACTGATAAGTTAAATGATTTTAACCTTAAAAATAGAATTACCTGGACAGCTAAAACCACAGAAGACGGATTCACTCTCGAAAAACTTTCTCGTGGATTAACTGACATAATAACAGTTAACAATGATTTAATTCAATTAGCAGAAATAATTGCCCTAAATAAATTAGCTAGTGAAATCTCAAAATATTTTAATAGCTCTAAGCTTTTATTCAAACAATTATCACCAATTGAAATAAAAACTCCTGCTGAACTTTTAAGCGCTAGCCTAGAAAATGCTAAGAAGGGATATCATATCAGTCGCTTTAAAGGCTTAGGTGAAATGAATGCCGATCAGTTACGTGAAACTACATTAGATCCAGCTAAACGCACATTACTGCAAGTAAAAATAAACCACTTAGATGAAGCCGAGGAAACATTCTCTACATTAATGGGCGATGCCGTAGAGCCTAGAAAGTTATTTATCCAGGAAAATGCAATGTTTGTAAGGAACTTAGATGCATAAATTAAGCTAAAAGCTTATGATAAAAATTCTATTTTTAGCAAGCAGCCTAAATACTGGGGATTTAAATCAAAAAGACGCTATTCTATCGGCCCTATCAAATATAGAGCCGATAGAAATCATTGTCGACGCATCCTCCCCTAATGCCAAAGAAATATTTTTAGACAAAGCACCTCAAAATGAAAAATATATAACTATTGCAATTGGTGATCATGGACAAAACTTACTATTAGAACTAAAAAACCATATTGATAAAGAAAACAACTACGTAGTTTTATCCACACACCAATATACAGATAAAATTGCTGAGCTTACACTTAATAAAATAATAGACCACATCGCTTTACCAGAAGCTACGATAAACTCTAAGGCACGAAAACATATTTCAAAAATCAACCAAAGCCTTTTATTTACAGTCCCAACTAAAAATCCTTCACTTGATAATTTAAAACATGATTATAACAATTGGAATGAACCCACGAAACCAAGCTTAGATAAAAAATATATTATTGTTACTTTACCTGGAGATATAATAGATCCGAGCGGAAAAATTAGCCTTTTTAGCTTATCTTCAGCTAAAGAATTACTCAAATACATAAAGAAACTATGGATGGATACTAACAAAGAATATGAAGTCATTATTCAAAACAGCCCACGCACTGGGAAATATGATCATAATGGAAACATTATTTGCTCTCACCAACATAATAATAATGAAATAGACCATATCAGCTTAAAATTTATTGCATGGCTTGAGGAAGAGAATATACCCCATAAATTCTTTAATTTCACTTTTAAAGATGGAAAAACAAACTCAGTATATAATCAATTAATATACCTAGGTATAGAAGGAAAAGACAATTATTTCATCACTTCAGCTGGATCAATATCAATGATGGCACAAATTCCATTTTATATTCCTGCAAACAAGAATATTGCCTTCAAACCAGACTCAATGAAAGAAGCCCATACTGCCATATTTAATTTAGGGATAGATCGCCAATATTTTTCTTACTTCTTAAAGGATGGAACTATTGCTAAATCTACATCATCAAAAATTAAAACAGATGATGATGCTAAAAAACTAGCAAATGACCTCACAAAAGCAATCAATCTAAAATAAAAAAATAACAAGAAATTCTAAGCGCCTACAATAACATAGATACTTCTTAAGGTTTAATATTAAAGCTCTGAGCTTGTATTAGCAACACCAATAATACTCATGCATTGGCTGACATTGATCTATGCTAGTAAAATCTTCTAAAGATAAGTTATTTATAGTTTAGACAGCTCTAAACCACCTCTTCGTTTAATGTTGTTATTGTACTGAGACCAATTAGTTACTTTATGCTTTTGAGATTTTTTTAATTCTAGTTTTAGTTACCATATAAATCGCCTAATACTCTTTTACTATTACAATAAGATCCTCATGAATTATGCAACAATGCCATGATAAATTAATAACTTATTAATATCTCTACTGTATTTTTGAGATCTAATTAAATATAAAATGAAAACACATAAATATGAGTAAAAAGAATAAATCAAGGGTTCTTAATCTAGAAAATTTTAAGCTTTACTCGTCTAAAACTATTGGAATAGAAGATGGCTATATATATACATTAGGTGGCCATAAACATATGGTTAAATCGATGGATTTAGATTCAACTGTTAGGGAATTAGTTGGCTCTAGGGTTGCAAGGATGATAGCTGGAGATTCAGCGCCAGAAGTATATTTAGTTAAAGATAGAAAAGGAAATGTATATGCAGCTTCAAAATATATTGAAGATTTCTCTACATTAGTAGATTATGCAGATTCTCTAGGAATACCTAAGGACTGCTTTCCTCATGGCTGTGTTATTGAGCAAGATGGCTCTGTAGAGCATGTTAACACTTATCTATTAAAGAGATTAAGCCCTGGATATAAAGAAAATATATCTTTACCAAATTCAGAAGAAGTTGAGCTAGCAATAAACTTCCTTAATCATGGAGACACCCACTTAGCCAATAGAGGAGTTAGAATTAAAGATAAAATGGTTTTAGGTGCGATCATTGATTTTAGTAGAAGTCTAGGTAAATTAAAAACTGTCTATCTTGGAGAAAACTATAATCCTGAAAAGATGATAATTGCTTTAGATAAACTAGCTGCCATACCTTCAGAAACATTAGATAAAACTTTAAATGATTGTTTTATAGACCTTAAAGAATGTTATCCTGGGCAGATAGCAGAATTAGAGAATTCACAAAAGGAATTAAAAGAATCATTGCTAAATAGGCAAAAAGATTTCGTAGATCTAAAGGTAAAAGTTGAGCTTGAGCAAAATATAATTGAATTAATTGTCGCTCGTAAAAATAATAATCTAGAAAAACACAATCAATTATTATCTATAATAAAGCCTAAACTGGAGAGTGTTAGCGATGAGTTCAAAGTTATATTATTAGAGAATATCCCCGAGGATGTAAAGAATCTTAATATTATTCTTAATAACCCAAAACGTGAATTATATAAAGCGGTAAAAAATTATGATACAAAGAAAATTAAGGCATTATCAAAGGTTAATAAGGAGCAAGATTTAAAGTCAATCCTTGCTCAAGAGATATTAGACGGTAATGCCAAAATGGTTAATGCTTTAATTGCAGCTGGCGTAACAACAGACAATCTTGATTTTGGTTTTGATATATCTGCTTTAGAGGCAGCTGTTTCTTGTCGTCATATAGAAGTAGTTAAAGTTTTAATTGCAGCGGGTGTGGATGTAAACAGAAAGAGTGACAGTAATGGGAAGACAGCTATAGAAAAACTTCTTGATACGGATACTCTTATACGTCCAGAACTAGAGATAGCTGATATTCTAATTGAAGCAGGAGCAGATATTAGCCTAGAGCACAGTAAGAGTCTTCTAAGGATGGCTGTTAAAATAGATGATATCAAGATGTTTAAAACATTAATTTCTCACTTGAATGAAGAATCTTTAAGTGAAAATAAAGTATTAATACAAGAGTTTGAAAACCACCATAATAATAAACAAAAACAATTTTCTATTATGAAAACTATGAGTAATGCTTTTACTACACTAAATGAGGTAATAAAACAATATGATCCACTACAAATATTAAGAGGAGCTGATGCAGCAACAGTGAATGATCATTCAGAAGTTATGATAGCTAGTGCAATCACCCCTACACCTCAAACCATTACTAACACACTCCCAAGAATAGATGACAAAGCTCAAACTACAGAGAGCCAAGTGACTCAAAGACATGATGCAAGATTTGTAGACACAATAAATGAAAAAATTTTTATAGGAACAGCAGCTTTAGCTATGGCAATGAAGGCATTGGGACAGAATACAGATTGGGCAAAGACACTGTTAGGAAATGCTGGGGAAGTTAAACATGAAGCTAGTTTTGATCCAAAAGATTTACTATCTCATATGAATCCAAAATATGATTATTCAGAGCTATTTAAAGAAGCAGAAAACAATGCCCCACCTCTCGAAAAATCTGCATTGAAGAGAATCAATGAGATTGCTAAATCTGAAGAAACATCGAATTTATCTACAGAACAATGGCAACATCTTATAAAAAATGATAAAAAAATGAAAGCATTTTTGCAGGCTACTCTTGAGAAAGTTAAAATTCGTGAAGCAAATTCTAGGCCCTTAACTCAGGGTGATCTTAGTTCTCCAAAGAATCTAATAAAAAAGAAAGAAAAACAAAGGAAATAGTATTGCCCTATTGCTAATGTTTAATTATACACACCCACATCTACTAATGCACCGTAACTTTTTTTAACATAAATCAATAATAAATTAAGCCTTACAAACCAAGGATTAAAAACATAACTCATCAAGCTCTTCCAACCAAAGCATTCTTATCTTGCTTTAAACACCCAAGTATGATAAATAATGTACTATGTTTAACTAATTATTTTGGCTATTAAATGATAATAAAAGCAAGTGAACTATTAGAAGAAAAAAGGAAAGCAGCAAGAATTGGTGGTGGAATAAAACGCATTGATGCACAGCACGCTAAAGGCAAACTTACAGCTCGTGAAAGATTAGAAATCTTACTAGATACAGATTCTTTTGAAGAATTTGGAATGTTTGTTGATCATCGCTGCACTAATTTTGGCATGGAAAATAATAAACATCCTGGTGACGGAGTGGTTACAGGAAGTGGAACAATAAATGGTCGATTAGTATTTGTATATAGTCAAGACTTCACCGTACTTGGCGGCTCTCTTAGTGAAACCAATGCTAAAAAAATATGCCAAATAATGGACATGGCCATGAAAATGGGTGCACCAGTAATTGGGATTAATGATTCTGGTGGGGCAAGAATTCAAGAAGGAGTTGATTCTCTTGGTGGATATGGTGAAATATTTCAACGCAATGTAAATGCATCTGGGGTTATACCACAAATATCATTAATAATGGGGCCATGCGCAGGGGGAGCTGTCTACTCTCCTGCTCTAACTGACTTTATCTTTATGGTAAAAGGCTCTTCTTATATGTTTGTTACTGGCCCTGATGTAGTAAAGACAGTAACTCACGAAGATGTTACACAAGAAGTTCTTGGCGGAGCAACAACTCATACAGCTAAAACTGGCGTTGCTGACAAAGCTTTTGCTACAGACGTAGACGCTTTAATGCAAGTTAGAAGGTTTTTTAATTTCCTTCCATTATCAAATAAATCAAATTTACCAAAAAGAGAAACAAGTGATCCTGCAGATAGAGTAGATATGTCACTTAACACTCTGGTTCCAAGCAATCCTAATAAACCATATGATATGAAGGAATTAGTTACTCGTATTATTGATGAGGGAGACTTTTTTGAACTTCAACCTGATTTCGCAAAAAACATTATTACTGGATTTGGTTACATGCAAGGAAATCCCGTAGGATTTGTTGCCAATCAACCTATGCATCTAGCAGGATGTTTGGATATTAATGCTTCAGTTAAAGCAGCAAGATTTATTAGATTCTGTGATGCATTTGGAATTCCTATTGTAACATTAGTTGATGTACCTGGATTCTTACCTGGAGTGAGCCAAGAACATAATGGCATCATTAAACATGGAGCTAAATTACTATATGCGTATGCAGAAGCTACTGTACCAAAAGTAACCGTAATTACACGCAAAGCATATGGTGGAGCATATATTGTTATGAATTCGAAGCATTTAAAAGGTGATGTAAATTTTGCTTGGGGAAATGCAGAAATAGCAGTAATGGGAGCTAAAGGCGCGGTAGAAGTATTGCATCGTAATAAACTAGATGACGCTGATTTCATTAAAGAAAAAACTGATGAGTACAAAGAAAAGTTTACTAATCCATATACAGCTGCCTCTAGAGGATTTGTTGATGATGTAATCAAACCTCAAAATACTAGATGGAGAATATGTAGATCTCTATCAATACTTGAGAAAAAACATGTTGAAAGACCTTGGCGTAAACATGATAACTTACCTTTATAAAGAAGAAAATTATGAAAAAAAAATTATTCGAAAAAGTATTAGTTGCTAATAGAGGCGAAATTGCCCTGCGTATTATGCGCACTTTAAAAAACATGGGAATCAAAACAGTTGCTGTTTATTCGGAAGCTGACACTAATTCACTTCATGTGCAATTTGCAGACGAAGCTGTTTATATTGGACCTTCACCCGCAACTGAAAGCTATTTATCTATTAAAAATGTTATTGCAGCTATTCGTAAAACAGGAGCTCAAGCAGTGCATCCTGGATATGGGTTTTTATCAGAAGATGCAGATTTTGCTACAGCACTCAAAAAAGAGGGTGTTAAATTAATTGGACCATCAGCTAATGTTATAAGAATGATGGGTGATAAAATTGAAGCTAAAAAAACTGCTCAAGCCGCGGGAGTAACGACTGTCCCTGGTTATTTAGGAGAAATTTCAAATACAGATCAAGCTAAAGAAATTGCTGATGAAATTGGATATCCAGTTATCATTAAAGCTGCTGGTGGTGGTGGTGGACGAGGAATGAGAGTTGTTAGAGACCCAGCTAATTTGAATGAAGCTCTTAACTCTGCAAAAAGAGAAGCTGCAAACAGCTTTAGAGATAACAGAATCTTTATTGAACGATTTGTTGACGACCCTAGACATATTGAAATCCAAGTTTTAGCGGATGATTATGGCAATGTAGTTTGCCTTGGGGAAAGAGAATGCTCTATTCAAAGAAATCATCAAAAAGTGATAGAAGAAGCGCCAAGCCCATTTATTGATGAGGTTACTAGACAAAAAATGTATGACCAATCAATAGCTTTATGTAAAATAGCAAAATATTCATCTGCTGGAACTGTTGAATTCATCATGGATAACGAAAAAAACTTTTTCTTCCTAGAAATGAATACACGCCTTCAAGTTGAACATTGCGTTACAGAGCTTGTAACTGGTATTGATATAGTCGAGCAAATGGTAAATATAGCTTGTGGAAAAAAACTTCCATTTATTCAAAAGGATATAACATTAACTGGATCTGCTATTGAATCTAGAATTTGCTCAGAAGATCCATCACGGGGATTCTTGCCTTCAAGCGGAAGGATAATTGAATATATAGAGCCATCTCAAAATGCAAATATTAGAGTTGATAGTGGAGTTAAGGAAGGGCATGAAGTTAGCATGTTTTATGACCCAATGATAGCCAAGCTCTGCTCTTACGCCCCAACAAGAGCGGAATCTATAAAACATATGAAAGCAGCTTTAGGAAGATATGTTATTAATGGAGTATCCCATAACATTAGCTTTTTAGAAGCCATAATGTCTAATGAAGATTTTGCATCCGGAAATATTTCTACAAACTTTATTGCAAAGCAATATCCTGATGGATTCTTAGGTGCAGACTTAACTTCAGAAATAAATCAAGTATTCTTAGCAACTGTTGTTAACATTCATATGAGAACTACCGACAGAGAAATGTTAATTTCAGGTCAATTAAATGGCAGAGAACGAGAAACCCCAACAAGATGGGTAGTGAATATAGATAATCTATTATACCCTATATTCATTAAAGAACTTGAAGAAGGATATAGCATTCGTTTTGAAAACACCCGCATAATAATTAAAAGTAATTGGGTTCTAGGAAACAACCTATTTCATGGAATAGTTAATGACGCTGCAATTAATGTTATAATTTCTCAAAATGACTCAGGTTATAAGCTGAGCCACGCAGGAGTATCTGTTTTAGCAAAAGTTAGACTTCCAAGAGTAGCTGAGCTTGACCAGTTCATGCAAGGAAAAAGTCTTGATGATACATTAGAATCAGTTATAACTGCTCCTATTTCTGGAAAAATAGTTGACATCAAAGTTAAAGAAGGCGATGAAGTAAAGCCAGGACAAGATTTGGTTATTATAGAAGCAATGAAAATGGAAAATGTTATAAATGCCTCTAAAAAAGCAAAAATAGTTAAAATCCACTTCAAAGCAGGTGACTTAGTAAGTGTTGGACAAGACATTATTGAACTAGAATAAACTATTAATATTATTTAATAAATATTGACAGAACTCATAACACAGCATACAATCCTTAATATATTAACTTTTAATAATTTATTAAGGATTTCTTATGACCTACTCTATAGTAACTAATTTAAAAAACTCAATTAATTATGGTAAAGATTTTAGTTTACATGCTGTATATACATATAGAGATGAAATTTTTTCAGACAAATCAGTAGATTTATTAAAAATATTTTTGAAAGCATCAAATGAAAATACAATAGAAGCAATTGAAATAGTAAAACTATGTCTTGATAAAGGAGCTGATATCAACACAGTCGAGCTAACATTAGACCAGCTATTTACTCACCATGACGTGCTATTAAATCACCCAACTAATCCAATGAATATCAATCTCTTTATCAATAAAATAATGTTTATAAACATTGATGAATGGAGCACAACTTCAGGAAAGTACTTGCCAAATGAACTTAAACTTAAGCAGCAGAGTGAATTAATAACTATAGCTCTTAATAAAGGAACTGATCTTAACTATGAAACTATAGATCTTAATGAAAAAGCTGTATTTAATCATTTTGATATATTATTAAATCACCCTACTAATCCAATGAATAGTACTATAGTTTTAAATAAAGTCGTTAATATAGGAATTACAGAACACAACTATACCTCTAGTAAATCTGAACCAAATCTACTTAAAATAAAGCAACAAGGTGAAATAATTCAATTAGCTTTGGATAAAGAGGCAAATATTAATGCAATAAGCATATATGGAGACGTCCTGTTTTACAACTATAATATATTGTTAAACCACCCTACCAACCCAATCAATATAGATATATTTTTAAACAAATTATCTCAAGTCTGGATTCAAGAATTGAACTCAACTTCAGAGCAATATTTTCCTAGTACTACTAGAATAGCGCAACAAAGTGAGTTGCTCAAAATATCCCTTGATAAAGGAGCAAATTTAGATTGCTCATCACTATATTTATCTAAAGAGTTTATTTTAAATCATTATGATACATTATTAAATCACCCTACTAACGCTATGAGTTATAGTAAATTACTAGGATTATCTCTTCGCACAATGTCATATAGCATTAATGAAGATGGAAGCAAAACATACACAGAACTTGAGATCAAACAAAAAACAGAGCTATTAGAAAGATTATACAAATCCTCACAAAACTCTTTAAATCTTGAAGACTTAGAATCAATTGAAACACAGGTAATACAAGAACTCATAAAGAACAACGTAATCGATAGCCTAACTATATTAAAACTCGCCTTAAAGGCGAGTATAATTACATACTCAGAGGATAGCCCTGCATATGTCATAGAGAACATACAGATTCAACATGACATTATAAAAGACTTATTATCCAAAGGAATAAGCATTGATGATTTACCTTATAAAGAATTAAATATTGAAGGAAATCATATTTCTATACTAAAGCTGCTACTTAAAGAAGGACTAGATCCAAGAGCATTATTAATTCATGATATAGACATGCCAGACTTTCTTGAAGTGTTGGAGTTAGCTATAGCCAACAAGGTTAAATTTACTGCCATTGATATAATTGCTCTTAGCAACTCTGAACTTAGTCAAGAAGCCTCAAAATTAGTTTTTTCTAATTTAAAAGCAAATATGAATGATAAGTTTACACCTCAAGAATTAATAGAGGAATATACGAATCAAGGACCAAAATTTAAAGAAAGATTTGAAGATAACACAAAAGACATAGTTATAGAGGCAGTTATCCAAGATATGTTTTCTAAAGGTGGGTCTATACTACATATGATAATTAAATCTAATCAAATAGAAACCATTAGCTTTGTTTTAGAAAACTTAGAATATGATATCAACATCAAAAACGACAAAGGACAAACTCCTTTATTTTTAGCTTCAAGCCCGGCTGTTGCCGATCTTTTAATACAACATAATGCTGATCTAAAAATAGTTGATAATACTGGTAATATATGGGTTAATAACCCTTCTTTAGAAATCATTGAATATGCAGTTGAAAATGAATATTTACCAAGAGACTATGCTGAGAAAGTAGCCTTACAACATTTCTCAAAAGGAAATTATGAGCATGCTGCTAAATTATATAAACTTGGTTTTGAGATTACAATAGACCCTACTTCAGAAATGGTAACTTCAATCATAAATGGCATGGAAACATCTATTGAAAAGAATAAATACCAAGCGATTCTGAACTTAACCTATAAAGCAGGAATAGCAATACCAAAAGAATTTGATCACTTAGTTAATAGTTATAGTGATGAATATAAACCTCATGAATTCGACTTTCTATATGGATTACTTCATAAACTTGCTCAGCATTATATTAATCTTTCAAAAGCTAACCTTGAAAAAACAATAGGCAAGAGTGATGAACTAGATAATGCTTATAAAAACTTTAGTTTTGAAGCTCTTAAAGCTATGCATCCTAATAATCTAGAACTATCTCAGATACATAATAAATTTGATAGCTACTATCAAGTTCTTGGAAAAGCATTAAATATCTTAGATAATGATTTTGCATTAGAAGCCTTAAATATAAATGGATTAAGACCAGTCCCTCTAGAAAATGAAATAACAGTCTTTAGAGGAATGAAAGTAAATTTAGATGATAGTGACAAAGATTCATATTTTAAATATGGACATAGAGGTTTTTCAGCAGGTGACTTTCAAAAAACTCTAGGATTCTATGTAGATCAGCCTTGGAGCATAGTTGGAGGAAAATGGGAATATGGAGGAACTTATTCCTCAGTTGAGGCAATATGGGCAGCTCATTTTGCAGATGGCATCACTAGTTTATTAGCAGCTGATAGCATTCTTA
>Ga0129324_10000946_pt1 | contig 19685 bp, 18 predicted proteins | sample CPBDNA_7_FD_96879 | JGI IMG/M metagenome (GOLD analysis project Ga0129324, IMG submission 96879) | Freshwater to marine salinity gradient microbial communities from Chesapeake Bay, USA - CPBay_Spr_15_0.2_DNA | ecosystem: Environmental > Aquatic > Marine > Coastal | place: USA: Chesapeake Bay... | reverse complement strand
TTTCCTTCTACAACCAAGTCTGCCAAAGCAAGTACGACGGGCGGTCCAATTGGAGTTTTAAACTTTTGTGCCGTGGCTACTTCCAATGAAGAATTGGCTTGGAATAATTGGTTAAAATTATCCATTAATCCAAATCCAATATCAGGAAGTGGTTTCATTGAATATGAATTACCAGCGGCAACACAGGTTGATTTATCTATCTATAACCTAATGGGGCAGAGAATATTGAATATTGTGAATCAAAGACAAGATGCAGGTTCACATAAGGTTAACTTTTCTATTCCAACACAATTTAGTGCTGGTATGTATATTGGTAGATTAGTAACTGAAAAAGGAACTATGTCTTCGCAAATTATAGTTCGTTAATATTTTGAATTATATGAAAGAGAATGCAATTTTACTGTATTCTCTTTCATAAACATCCTTTACCACATGTATTTAAAATTTAGTTCGCCTGTATTTTATGGGCTTGGCACTTTTTTTGCCTTGATGATAGGCTTTTTATGGGTTCATCCAATAAAAAGCAATTGGGTAGAAAAGGAATTAAACCGTATTTATGATAAAGCGGTGAGGGAATTACCCAACCATACACCAGATTCATTAAACTTTCCTAGAACGCTTAATGTAGATGGTAGTCTAATGAACACGCATTCCGGTAGTTGGACCAGTGGCTTTTATCCAGGTATATTATGGCAACTGTATGACTACAAGAATAATAGTAAATTGAAAGAAGCTGCTGAAGGTTGGGGAAAATATCTGGAAAAGGAAAAGCTGGATAAAAAAACCCATGACTTAGGTTTTAAAATATATTGTAGTTTTGGTAATGCGTACGAATTTACCAAAAATGAAAATTATAAGGCCATCATACTTCAGGCAGCAAAAACATTGAGCTCCCGATATAATCCTAAAGTTGGTCTCATCCGTTCCTGGGATCATCATAAGGATGTCTGGGATTTTCCTGTGATTATTGATAATTTAATGAATTTAGAATTGCTTTTTAGAGCAACCACCTGGACGGGGGATTCCAGCTATTACAAAATAGCTTATTCTCATGCTTTCCTTACCATGAAAAATCATTACAGGCCGGATATCAGTTGTTTTCATGTGGTTGATTATAATCCAAATACAGGAGCCATTCAAAAAAAAGTTACCCATCAGGGTGCATCTGACGAATCTGCCTGGGCAAGAGGACAAGCCTGGGGATTGTATGGTTACACCATGATATATCGGGAAACTAAGGACCCACAGTTTTTAAATTTTGCCCATAAAATTGCCGATTATATTTTTTCGCATCCAAATATGCCCATAGATTTAATCCCCTATTGGGATTTTAACGCACCCAATATTCCAAATGAGGAAAGGGATGTTTCTGCCGCAACTATTTTAGCTTCCGGGTTGCTGGAATTAGCCGAATTAGATAAATCAAAAGCAAAGAAATATCGTTCTTATGCGGATAAAATTTTAGAAAATTTGCAAAACGAAAAGTACAAGACCAATCAATCTCCTTTCTTTTTACAACACAGTGTTGGAGGTAAACCTAATAAAGCGGAAATTGATGTCCCTATCATTTACGCCGATTATTACTATGTTGAGGCATTAAAAAGGAAACTTTCTTATAAAAGGTAAAGCCGATTTCTTCAGACTTTTTTTGTAAATTTCCTATTTGGTAGTTAAACCTAGTGATGGGAAAATTATTGGCCTTCATTTTTTGCTTCTTATTCTTACACGCTTTAGGTTATAGTCAGATAACTTTTAGAAGGTTAAGTGTGCAAGAAGGGATTTCAAATAGCTCCGTTATTGCTGTCACGCAAGATAATGATCACTTTTTATGGTTTGGAACCAGAGATGGTTTAAATAGGTTTGATGGTTATAATATACAGATTTTTAGAAAAGATAGGGGTAATCCCAACAGCCTGTTATTTGATGATATCCGTCTTCTTTATTTTGATCCCCTGCTAAAAACCATCTGGGCAGGTTCAACAAAAGGATTAAGCTGATTCATTTCAGAAAAAAATGAATTCCATAACTATCATTTCAATCCAACAAAAGTTAATGATATTTCAGAATATTATATACAGGCTTTACTTAGAGACAGTAATGGTAATTTATGGGTTGGTGTACCTGATGGTCTATATTTGTTCAATGCAACGAAGGATAAATTCGAAAAGCAATCCATTAGATATCAGGGGAATCCACTAAATATTTTATCCATACATGAAGATAAAGGTAAAAAGATATGGATTGGAACGAATGCAGGTTTGTTTCAACTGAAATATGGATTGAATAAACAGGTTGACCTGAAGGAAGTTTATATTCCAGAGGTTCCTGGTGTCAAATCGCTGAAGAGCCAAGCCATATATGCTATTCAAAGTGATCTTCAACAGCAGTTGTGGTTAGGAACCCATGGGGAAGGTTTGTACAAATGGCACACCTTGACAAATAAAATGGTGCAATACAAGCATATTGAGAAGGATTCAAGATCTTTAAGCAACAATATGATAAGGAGTATTGCGGTACATCCAAATGGACAAATATGGGTGGGTACTTTTGTTGGTTTAAATCAGTTTGATCCTGTAAGAAATAATTTTAAGGCTATTGTAGCAGATGAAAAAAATCAATCTAATTTAAGCAGTAGTTCCATTTGGTCTGTATTTTTCGATAAAAAGGGAAGTCTGTGGGTGGGCACCTTTTACGGGGGTGTTAATTTTTATGATCCGGGTATAAAACGGTTTCAAAATTATGTACATATTCCTGAAAGGAATAGTCTGAGTCACAATGTGGTCAGTGCCATTAAAGAGGATAAAAATGGGAATTTTTGGATTGGAACAGAAGGTGGCGGTCTTAATTATTTTGAAAAAGGGAGGCAAACGTTTGTAAATTATTTTCATTCCCCTCTGAAAACGAACACCTTAAGTGGAAATAATATAAAAGCTTTGTATTATGAAAAAAACCAGCTTTGGATAGGAACCTATAATGCAGGACTTGATAATTATGATGTAGATAAAAAATCCTTTACCAATTATGGAAAGGGAGAAAGAGGATGGGATAGGTTTTCAAGTTTAAACGTTTATTCCTTATTAAAAATAAAAAATCTAATCTATGTATTAACTTATGGTGGGGGCTTAAATGTATTGGATATTGGAAATAAAAAAATTACACAAATTCAACATGACCCGAAAAGACAGGAAAGCTTAAGTAATAATCTGGGAAGGATCCTTATCAGGGATAAGATGGGAAATGTATGGATTGGAACGGAAGACGGGTTAAATCTACTCTCAAAGGAAAATATAGAAAAGGGGAATTATACTTTTAAAAGGTATTTAGATGGGTATAATATTGCTTCCTTATATGAAGATAGTAAGGGAAATATTTGGATTGGCACTTTTTCAAATGGTCTCATTTATAAAAATAATCAATCCTTTAATTATTTTACTGAAAAGGAAGGCTTAGCGGGACATACTATTTTTACCATCCTTGAGGATAAGCGGGGGGAAATATGGTTGGGTACAAATCAAGGGATTTCCAGATGTAATGTGGAGCGGAAATCTTTTCTTAATTATAACAGTAGTGATGGTCTCCAAAACCTGGAATTCAACTATAATGCTGGATTAATGGAGTCAAAAACAGGAAGTTTACTTTTTGGAGGCAAGAATGGGTTCACCTTGTTTCAACCTTCCAATTTAAAGACCAATAAGTATATACCTAAAGTTGCCCTTACCAGGTTGATTGTGAATAATCGGGAAGTAAAAGTTGGAGCTAAGGATGGAATCCTATCCAAAGCTTTAAATCAAATGGATCTTATTACTTTTAAACATAATCAGGCAAATTTCACGTTACAATTTTCGGCGCTGGATTATTTGAATCCCCAGAAAAACCATTATGCCATCAAATTGGAAGGGTTGGACAAATATTGGCAATATATTGTTGGTAGTCATGAAGTTACCTACACCCTTCAAAAACCGGGCGGCTATTTATTTCGATTAAAGGGAGGGAATAATGATGGTATCTGGAATCCTAAAGAAAAAGTGATAACCATAAAAGTTTTACCGTCACCATGGCTTAGTTTACCTGCCTATTTGGTGTATTTCTCGTTGTTCGCTATAGCCTTATTTATAGGATACCGATTTATAGTTTTGAACCATACCTTAGCATTGGAACAGGTGGAAAAAGGAAAGCAATCTGAAATTCATCAGATGAAACTTAGGTTTTTCACCAATATTACCCATGAATTAAGAACGCCCCTGTCTCTGATTTTAGGACCCTTAGAAGAATTACTCGATAGTAATAAGGAGAATAAAAAGAATTTTGGTCCTTTAAAAACAGCGCATAGGAATGCAGTACGATTATTAAACCTGGTAAATCAGTTATTAACTTTCAGGAAACTCGAAAGGGATCATGAAGAAATGAACATAGAGGAAACGGATATTATTTCCTTTTTAAGGGATATTTCTGATTCATTCAAGGATGAGATGAGGTTACATCATATAGATTTTAAGATAACGTATGATTTTTCGCCATTTCCAGTATTCATGGACAGGGATAAAATGGAAAAAGTATTTTATAATCTACTTTCTAATGCTTTTAAATTTACACCCGAGGGGGGGAATATTTCCATTGTCATAGCTAAAAAAGAGGAAACTGTAAGTTGTATATTCAAAGATAGTGGCATTGGGATAGAGCCTGAATTTCAGAATGAAATTTTCAGGAGGTTCTATGAAAAGGATAATCATCATCCATCTTTACGCGTCCAAAATGAGGGTACAGGTATTGGCTTAGCGCTTTCGTTACAGATGGTGAAGCTACATAAAGGGGAAATAAAGGTAGAAAGTGAACCTAATAAGGGAGCCTCTTTTGAAGTTACCTTTCCAATAAATTTAAATCTGGTAGCTCAAGAGATAAGTGTAAAGCAGAATGGGACGGACACTAGAAAGGGGATAAAAATGAATGAAATGGAACAATCTCCGTCCTGGGAAGATTGGTCAGAAGTTCAGGTTGCATCGGATTCTTTACTAAATACCCAGTCCTTTCATTTTTTGCTTATAGATGATAATGAGGAAATTATAGATTATTTGAGTACCATTTTCCCGCCGACCATTTTCCTCTCCAGAGCAACAGATGGGAAGAGTGGATTTGAAAAAGCCTTATTATTACAACCGGATCTAATAATAAGTGATGTTATGATGCCTGGTATGGATGGATTTCAGTTAAGTTACCAATTAAGAGCAAATTTTGAAACCAGCCATATACCCATTATCCTTCTTACGGCACAATCTGATTTTTCCTTTAAATTAGAGGGATTAAAAACGGGTGCCGATGAATATTTGACTAAGCCCTTTCACCCAAAGGAATTATTTATTCGGGTTGAAAATATTTTAAGAAATAGAGGGTTCAGCCGTCAAAAATTCAAGGAAAAGGAAATTTTAGAACCTTCGGAAATCACTTTTACTTCAGCAGATGAGACATTGATTCAAAATGCTATAGCGTTAGTTGAAAAAAATATGGATTTTCCTGAATATTCTGTGGATCAGTTCGCACAGGATCTGGCGGTAAGCCGACCTTCTCTTTTTAATAAAATGAGGGCATTAACTGGGGAGACACCCAAAAACTTTATCAAGATAATCAGATTGAAGAGAGCCGCTCAATTATTGAAAACGGGTAAACTTTCTGTAAGTGAGGTTTGCTATATGACAGGATTTAGAGATCCAAAATATTTTAACAAGTGTTTTCAAAAGCAGTACAATCAAAGCCCTTCAGAATATAAGGCAAATTTCCAATAAAACTTTTTTACCCTGTTTTATAGATTTTCCTTTCATTAATAATGCTTACATAGCATGTTAAATGCCATTTAATCCTAAAAAATGATTACAATACTAAAGTATCTGTTTCTTTTTGTGCCTACTGTGCTTTTAGGTCAAACATATTATTCAAGCATAATCTATCCGGATTCATCCGGACAATTGATGTATCATGCGGATAAGGAAAATAATTATATTCCAAATTTCAGTCACGCTGGGTATCGTGGTGGTGGAGTTCCTCTTCCCGAGGTAAGTATTAAAAAAACAATACAACCTGTTTCAGGGGACAATACCCAGCATATCCAAAAAGCATTGGATGAAATGGTTGCCTTACCCTTGGACCAAAAAGGCATTAGAGGAGCCTTGCTTTTGAAGGCGGGTAAATATACTATAGCCGGAACCATAAGAATAAAAGCAAGTGGCATCATTCTTAGAGGTGAAGGTGATGGGGAAGATACTTTGAAAAATACGGTTTTAGTGGCAACGGGAAATGTACCTGCTTTACGTAATGTCATTGAAGTTGGTTTTAGTTCGACTGGTACTGACTGGAGGCAAGCAGTTGGTGGGGTCAGGACAAAAATAACCAGTCCTTTTTTACCTTCTGGAACTAAAACTATCCAAGTTGAAAATAGTCAAAATTATAAGATAGGTGATACGATAGGTCTTTATCACCCAAGTACTTATTTCTGGTTAAAAAGAATTGATTTTGGAGGACATGATACAGACGAACCCTGGTCTGTTACGGCAGTTGATATGTATTACTTAAGACACATTGTCGATATTGACAGGAACCAGCAAAAGATTAAACTGGATGTTCCCATCTTTGATCATTTTGACAGGGAATTTGTTCAAACAGAAATATATAAAGTGGCTTTACCAGGCAATGTAACCGAAGTTGGCGTTGAAAACTTAAGGGTAGATATTGCAACCAAAGGTGTTTTTGATGAAGCGCATGCCAAGTCTGCGCTTGCTTTTTATGGAGCTGAAAATGTGTGGGTTAAGCAATTTACAGGTCTTCATTTTTATTATGCTGCCGTCGATTTCACGCGAACTAATTTTGCAACAGTCATTCAATCTAAAGGATTGGAGCCACATTCCCTGATTACTGGGGAGCGAAGGTACAATTTTAATGTGGGTGCATTGACAAGTAATATTTTGTTTACGCAGTGTCAAACCACAGAAGGAAGGCATTCTTATGTTTCGAATGGTGCCAGTACGGCATCGGGTATTGTTTTTCACCGTAGCACCAGTATGGGCGATCATAATTCAAGTGAAGGTCACAGACGTTGGAGTCAGGGATTATTGTATGATAACATCGCCTTTTCAAAAGTAAATAATCAGATATTAATAGGATTGTACAATAGAGGGAGTTATGGAACAGCGCATGGTTGGTCCACTACGTCAGGTGTTGCCTGGAACATTACCTCAGATCAGCCAAATTATAATCAGGCGGTCATTCAAAAACCACCTTTTCATCAAAATTTTGCCATTGGTGGAAATATTACGTTAACGGGCATGCACAGGTTTAATCAACCACCCGGGTACATGGAACATGCCTTTAGGCAAGTAAGCCCTGTGTCCCTTTATGATACGCAATTGGCCATTCGCCTTTCAGGCAGAGAAACACCTGACGCACCTGCTCAGTGGAAGGTAAGCAGAGAGGTTAGCAAAGGGATAATAAGTATGGAGTGGCTTGATATTGCCATGGATGAAACGGGCTATCAGATTGAATACTCGATAGATGGTGGTAAATCTTATCAGGTTTTAAAAAATTTACCTGCTAATACGACCCAATATACTATTCTTGAAGCTGGATTTAATGCTAATACCTTATTCAGAGTAGTTGCAAAGGGTGAAAAAGGATGGTCGCCTTATACGTATTCAACAACGGCGTTGGTTACAACAGGTACATCGAATACGTTAGCCCAAATGGGTATTACGCTTTATCCTAATCCCTCTGGGAATATCCTAAAGATTTCAAGTTCAACACCTTTGAAAAATGGGGTAATATATCATTTGAATGGTACAAAACTTAAAGAATGGCAATGGGAAAATGGTACTGAATTATCTATCTCTTTGATTGAATTACCTCAAGGACAATATTTCATTTCCCTGAGTTCAGATAATCAAAAGACGGCCATCGGTTCATTCCAAAAATATTGACAGCTAAGGCATTTAGAGGATGGATCGTTTTAAAAATTATAAAGAGCTAACCATCTGTATTCATTTTAAGAATAGATTTTTTTTCATTAAGAATTAATGTTTCATCTTCTATAATCAAGGTACATAGGTCATGGATGCCCCTGTTTTGCCAGGAATAATAGGGTATAGCTTTAAATTTTACCAGGAGAGATCCAATTTTGCCGTTACCATTTAGCACTACCTGATTACCATTGAATGAAGGGGTAATACCTTGGTTTGCAGGTAGAACCAATTTTAATATGTCAAAATTGTGATCAACCCCTTCCAGGGAATAGAGAAGTGGACCTCTTGAAAGAGCAATTCTTCCCCTGTTTGCCACTATGGTTGTATCGGAATAGATTCGACGAACGGGCATATCAAAATTAATTTTCAAGCTATCTAATGACCCTAAATTTTGATTTTGTATTACGATATAACCATCTTCAATGGTATAATTTAAGGTTTTGTTATTTAAGGTTACAAGTGGTTTAACAAAAGGTATGTTTTCGTAATAATAAGGCCCTTCAGGAATTGGTTTAGTCTGGTATCCTGACCAGGAAGGAAGTCTGAATTTCAAAAATTTAATAGATGTAGGAATCTTTTCAAAAACCAATATTGTTTCTGGTATCCACGGCATTTTGGAAATCTGCCTAACTTTTACTGGCTCTTCATTTATATCAAAGGAAGTACTACTCGATACATATTGGTTAACGACAAAGGCTTCCTCATTAAATGCATATATCCATCGACTAATTCCAGCGATGAAACCAGGCAGTTTAGCGGGACAGCAAAACAAAAAGGATTGGCGAACACCTGAGTGATAATCGATTCTATGAGATGTATCCAAATTTAATTTATTGGCATAAAGGAAGGTTATGCCATCTTCACCAAAGCCTGAGAGGGCGCCATTATACATTTCCCATTCGACAATATCTGCATATTTCCCATTTCCATAGAGTAGATTCAAAGAATGATTCCATTGACCTTGTGCTATATTTGCGCAGGACTCACTATAAGTATTCAAAATAGGCAAATCAAAATCAAATCCGTGTTGTTCAAATGGTGTTCCATTCCCGACTCCTCCATGAATATACATTTTTTTACTGACTACATTTTGCCAAATAGATTGTAGGGCAATTTCTAAATCTTTAGAACCTTTAGCCCTAACTACATCTGTACCAGAAGTATATATGTAACCTGTTCTTACACAATGACTAAAAGCCTCTCTCTGGTCATGTAAAGGTTTTGAATTTTCAGAGAGGCGAATATCCTTTGGCCGTCCAAATTTGACATAACGTGTGAATAAATCTGCCAAATCTAAATATTGCTTGTCTTGCGTCACTTCATATAATTTTAACAAGCCAATTTCAACCTGAGGGTGGTCTGCGTATGCTTCAATTTTATCCTTATCAAATTGAACTAACAGATGATTGGCCGCCTTTACTCCTACAGATAGAAAATTGGTTTTCCCAGTAGCCCGAAAATGGGTTACAGCAGCTTCTAATAAATGTCCTAAGCAATATAACTGACTATAGGCATAGGGCCACTTTACTAAGGTAGATTTCCAGCGGTCTTTTATTCCATACCCAAATCTTCTTGCATGTAAAACATTTAGATCAGGACTAAATTCATGACTGTCCGGCAGGGTATATTGAGTGTTTAAGTAACCATCAGGTAGCTGGGCAGAAGAAATGTATTCAATTAAAGTATCCAGATATAAATCTAATGATTTGTCATAATGGTGTTGAAGTGTGTAAGATGCAGCTTCAATCAGTTTATATACGTCGGAATCACTGGCATTATTCAAAGTTATTTTTCCCTTCGTTTTTCCACCTATAACTTTAAAGTTATCAATTTTTCCCTGAGATTCAGCAATGGAAAATAAAAAGGGTAGTGTTTTTTTCTGAACCAACAAAAGTTTGGAATACCAAAATTTATCCGTTGAATCTAATGTAATTTGATGGAAGGGAACTTCTTTTAGAACAGAATACGGATAAATATTTCCATTTATTTCCTGTTTATCCTGACTGAAAAGTGGGGAAATAATGGTAAGGAAAAACAAGGTAATTAGGCTGTTAAATCCTTTTTGATAGGTTTTCATTTGCGCTGAAGTAGGTTTTATACGCTCCATTACATCCTGCTATAACATAGCGTTTTTTGTAAGTCATAGGTGCAAATATACAACTTAATAAGTTGGCGTTTTATTTTCTCGTCTCTACTTGTTTAAACATAATGTTTGTTACAAATGGCTAGGAAATCCATTGGTTTTTAATGATGTAATCAAAGCTTTCTTTCAACGCCTTGAAAACTTCATCAGCCGTTTTGTCCATCTCAACAACTAACCAGGCAGGATGCCCGTTGGCGGCTTTTATGATTTTTGAATAATCCATTGTTCCTTTTCCAACGGCCGTCATTGGGTCAGGATTATCCACAGCTAACTGGTCATTCCATTTGGCGGGACCATCTTTTACATGGATAAATTTCAATCTTTCTCCTATCTTTTTAGCTATTTTTTCCGGATCCTGGCCTGCGACTTTTACCCAATAGGCATCCATCTCAAAGAAAATAGATGGATTAAGTTCGTTGAGCAGGATTTCGTAAATATATTGTCCTTCATTTTTAATCATATACTCCCACCAGTGATTGTGTAATCCAAAATAAAGTCCATGTCGTTCCGCTATTTCAGCTGCCTGATTATACCTGGCGATGAGTGATTTTGTACCGTCTAAAGACTGATAAAGTGTGTCTTCCGGCCAGCCATGCCAAATGAGATATTTACAATTATAGGCAGCAGCCGTTTCGACCATTAGTTTTTCAAGGTTATCAGACGTTAGCTCAATATGCGCGGATGAAACTTTCAATCCAGCATCTTTTAACCATTTTCCACCTTCAGCCAGAGTAATTCCTTCCGGCCAAAAAGCAGTTTCCACCCATTCATAGCCAATCTCTCTCAATTGTTGCAGCGACTTGGTGGAATTTTTACTTATTTCCTCCCTAATCGTATATAATTGAACAGAAAGTTGAGGCATTGATTTGTTTTTTTCAAACAGGTAGGACATTTCAGAGGGCTTAATTGAAGAGGCCAGAAAAGCAGCTCCAGCCGTTTTAAAAAAATTTCTTCTCGAATTCATAAAAAAAGTCTTTAAGCATTTTTAAATATACTAATTTGTTCCCTAATACCTATACATTCCCTTAGGTTTAATCTTTTAATGAATTGGGTTATGCGTTACATGATGTTCATTTGTCTTTTATTGCCTTTGTTATTAAAAAGCCAGGATGCTACACAAGTATTTGTATCTGGACAAGAAGGTCATAAAGTATATAGAATTCCAGCTGTCATTGGTCTTCCAAATGGTAACCTTTTGGCTTTCGCCGAAGGAAGGGTACAGAATAGTGCCGATTTTGGAGATATAAATCTGGTGATGAAAAAAAGTATGGATCAGGGCAAAACCTGGTCTGCATTGCAAATATTGGTAGATATTGATAAACTTCAGGCGGGAAATCCTGCGCCCGTGGTCGATCTTTTTGACCCAGCTTATCCCAATGGGGTTATTTATCTTTTTTACAATACGGGGAATAATCATGAGAATGAAATCAGGAAGGGGCATGGCATCAGAGAGGTTTGGTTCATCCGTTCTTTCGATATGGGATTATCCTGGACCAATCCTGTTAATATAACCTCACAGGTACACCGCCCATTCCACCTTTCCTACAACTTTAAGGAAGATTGGCGTAGCTATGCAAATACGCCGGGTCATGGCTTTCAATTTACGGAAGGAAAATATAAAGGAAGAATTTTTATTGCGGCAAATCATTCTCAAGGGGAACCCCAAAATGAATTCAGAGATTATCATGCACATGGTTATTATACAGATGATCATGGAAAAACCTTTCATTTAAGCGAAAATATTCCATTAAAGGGTTCCAATGAAGCGATAGGTGCTGCGTTGAGCGGAGACAGGATGTTGCTTAATATCAGAAATCAAGCTGGAGATATACGAAACAGGATCATCGCCTATTCCAGTGATGGCGGTGAAAAATGGGATACTGTTTTCTTTAATAACGATTTAATTGACCCTGTTTGTCAGGGATCAATCATAGGTATTGGAGAAAAAAGGGGAAAAACAGTGTTGGCTTTCTCTAATCCGGCGGATGCGTTGAAACGAGATAATCTGATGGTAAAAATCAGCTATGATGAGGGCAAAACCTGGCCAAAATCAATGCTCGTAGATAAATCCTCACCAGGTTATAAAGGGGATTGGAGTGCATATTCAGATTTAGTCCTATTGAATAAAAACACCATAGGTATCTTGTACGAGCGGAATAATTATAGTGAGATTATTTTTAAAAAAGTTAAGATTAAATAAATTGAAAACTTAATATTGTGTCTAAAAGTGAGATTGTAGAGGTATTGAAAAAATATATTTATCAGGAAGCTATTTGTCGAATACTGCCACTGAGGACAGTGACATTGATGTTTTGATAGTTACGGAGAATGAGAATGATAATTTGACTGGAAAAATTTGGAGTTTGACAAAAAGGGTAAATTCAAGGATTGAGCCTTATCTTATTGATAAAGATAGGTTCATTAATAATAAAGACTCTTTATTGATTGATTTGGTAAAAAGGACTGGAATAGAAATAACTTAAGGTAACCTGGTAAAATATCAAAGAAATGGAATTTAATGAATTTTGTAAAAAATTTGAAAATGGAATTATTCTATTGGAGGGAAAGCGGGAAATTGATGTAGCATCGCAAGAAAAGCTTACAGCTATTGGTAAACGGTTAGCTGAAAAAATGCCAAATGCTATTTTTCGAAGTGGTAATGCGGACGGCAGTGATTATTATTTTTCACTTGGTGTGGCAGCCGTTAATCCTAAACAATTACAAGTGGTTACCCCATTTACAAATCACCGGAAAAAATATAATCTTGCGGAAACAGTTTATGCCTTAGATTCGATTGATCTGGTCAACGAACCTGACATCGTATATCATTCAAAAAGTCATAAAGGGACTAAAAATTTAATTGATAAATTTGTAAGTGGCATTGAAAATCAATATACCATTAAAGCTGCTTACATCCTTAGAGATACGATTAAAGTTTTGGGTACAAAGGGAGGTATTCCCCCCATTTCTGTTGGATTATTTTATGAAAATCTGGAAAAACCGATGCAGGGAGGAACCGGGCACACCCAAAATGTATGTTTAACGCATAATATTCCCATATTTAACCAAACTACTTATTTCGATTGGTTAAACGATTAAGAAGATTTACACTGTATTAATCATATTTTCAAAAGGGTGAAAAAGGAACACAGCTTAAATCTTTATGCAGGTAAATGCAGTTTGGCTTATAACGAATTTGGAGTTCTCAACGCTTTTGGGTAAATTTACAATTAATGTACAAGTAAGGAATTTTAAACCGTTATATCCGCAAGTAATTACCCATCTTTAAAACCAATGGCAGATTATCTTTTTTCTTTTTTTGGAAATATCAGTTTTAATATTGTTTGAAAATGCCTACAGTTTTGTTTATTTATGGTTGGAGATTATTTTTTTATGCAAATGAGAGCAACGAACCTGTTCACATTCATGCCGAAAAAGGTGATATGGAATGCAAATATTGGATATTAGTTGAAGAAGTAGAAATAAAGGAAGTATTTTCATTCAATATGTCGCCAAATGCTAGGAGAGAAATTAAAAAAATAATCTACCAAAACTTTGATTTAATTATTGATTCCTGGCATAACTTTTTTAAAAAATAACATGATTGCAATACATAACATTGAAAAAGTAAGTTTTGAAGCAAATTGTATGACCCTTCAAATTGACGGAGAGGCCTTAATACTACATTTGGACAAGTTATCACCCAAGCTATTGAAGGCAAATAAAGTAGAGAGAGAACTATATAAAATTTCACCTTCGGGTTATGGAATTCATTGGCCTTTAATAGATGAGGACATTTCAATAGAAGCAATTTTGAATAATCGCAAATGAAAAGGGATGGCCTGTGACAATTTGTCAAAGCATCTAGGATTTTTATCGTTAAGAGGCAATGATAAAACTTATAGTGCTCCACATCGGGCACTTAATATTCCTCTAAAAATTAAAGGTGAATGAAATTGGAAAGTATAATTATTTATCCCAAAAATGCTAAGCAAAAGACAATGCTAAAATCTTTACTGGAAGAAATGAAAATACAATTTGAAATAGCATCTACAAAGGATGAAATTTCCTTAAATGAGAAGGAGTATTATGCTAAACTTGACAAATCTATTTCTCAAGCAGAAGCTGGAAAAACGAAGTGTTTGCATAAAGACAAACAAAAAGAATTTTTGGGAATATGATTTATTCCATTGAATTAACTTTTGATGCCGAACAAGATATAGAAAGATATAAGAAATCAGGTGATAAAAAAGTTCTTATTAAAATTGATAAGTTATTGAATGAACTTCGAGAACATCCAACTATTGGAACAGGAAAACCAGAGCAATTAAAGTTTTATTAAACGCCAACCTGGTCAAGAAGAATAAATGATAAGCATAGGTTAGTTTATAGAATTCAGGAGGACAAAATCATAGTACTGGTTTTATCTTTTTGGGGCCATTACGGAAATAAATAGCAATCCATATAATATGATTGTGAGATAGTTAAGCCTTTATCTGGCAATATTGAAATTATTATTTTACAAGTCCGCTCTCGTCAATTTTAAATAACCATTCTTGGTTATAACAATCATTGGATACATTAAATGTGGCACAAATTTGTTTCGTTGCTTCTATTTGGTATAAATTATCCACAACTTCCGCTATTCTTAATCCATAATCGTTCAAGAATTCTCCATAAGTTTTTTGCCAAAGAATTTCTCCTTTGGAACTAACCTTTACAATGAATACATCGTAATTCCCCTTCCCAAAAGAACTTGTGGACCCAACGACAATGTAACTGCCATCTTTAGTTCTAACCACCTGTCCTGCCTTATCATAACTTGTTCCACCTATGATACGCTTCCATAAGACAATTCCCTTGTCGTCTTTTTTAACAAGCTCAATATCACACTCAGTTTTGGTGCCACAATGGATGGTAGAGACGGATATGATTGAATTATCTGCTAGGTTAATATACAATGATCTCAAATCTTCGTAGGACAAGAAGCCAAATGCCACCGTGATAAGCACTAATAGTGTTTTCATATTTCTTTTAATTAAAGTTCCAATATCTACAAAAAGGTTACTGAAGTTTGAGATAATAATTTTGAATTCAAATTTATTATCGGTTTCAATAAAAAGGTCAGCATTTAATTTTATGTCCAAAGCCTCGCCAATGGCATTTAATGAGTAAAAGCTTGGTGTTACTTCGTTATTTTCAATTCTCTGTACCGTTCTAAGTGCTATGCCGCTTTTTTCAGCTAACTCCAATTGGGTCATTCCTTTTGATACTCGAATTTCTTTTATGCGTTCTCCTAGTTTCATTTTACAAAACTAGTATTAATAAATAATTAAATGAAACACTTATGTGCGGCATTTGGATGACAAAAGTGGCGTTTACAAAGAGATGAGGCAGAATAATATAAAATCCGGATGAAATTAGGTTCTTCGTCAATTATGGTGACTACATTTATTTTAAGCCTACTTTCTAGTCAATCACAAACCCTTTTCAGTGAAGTTTCCTGTTAATATTAGTCCTGGTTCCTGGTCATTTCAATACATTAACATTCTTTAGACCAGTGGTCAATACAGTTAAATAACTATTTTCACCTTTTAGTTGCTTCCGAAGTCCTGGATAGGAAAGGCCAAAATAGCTTAATCCCCGTGGGAAAGCGCTTTTTTTACTTTAGGAATCACTTCTTCCCCTATCAAGGCAATGGTTTCACTGAGCTGTTGATGACTCAGTCCGGCATTGTCCAGCTGAAAGGTAAAGCGATCAATGCCTCCCCAAGAGGCACTATGACGCAGAATTTTCTCTGCCACCTCATCGGAATCCCCCACCAGGTAGGCTCCTCGTGGAGCATTTTGGGCTTCAAAATGTCCTCGGGTGACGGGTGGCCAACCGCGCTCGCGACCGATGCGGGTGAAGGTTTCGGCATAGCCGGGGTAGTAAGTTTCTACCGCTTCTTCATGTGTTTTCGCTACATAACCCAGGGAATGCAGGCCTACCTTTAAGTCTTCTTGTGCAAAACCAGCCTTGTCTCCAGCTTCCCGGTACAGATCAATCAAGGGACGGAAACGGTGCGTCTCCCCACCAATTACCGCTACCATTAAGGGAAGTCCAAGAGAACCTGCCCGCGCAAAGGAAGCGGGTGTACCACCTACGCCCAACCAAATGGGGAGTTTGGCTTGCATAGGCCTTGGATAAATTGCTTGCGATTGCAAGGAAGGTCGAAATCTCCCCTTCCAGGTGATTACCTCTTGTTCGTTGAGCTGCAATAGTAGATCCAGCTTTTCTGCAAACAGGGCATCGTAATCTTGAATATTCAAACCAAAAAGGGGAAATGCTTCTGTAAAGGAACCCCTCCCTACAACCAGTTCGGCACGACCTTGGGAGAGTAAGTCTAGCGTAGCAAACTGTTGGAATACCCTTACTGGGTCTGCTGCGCTGAGTACGGTCACTGCACTACTCAATCGAATCCGAGAGGTGCGCGCGGCGGCAGCGGCCAAAATCACTGAGGTAGCGGAATCTAAAAATTCCTTTCTATGGTGCTCCCCGATGGCAAATACATCCAGCCCTTTTTCATCGGCCAACTGTATGCGATCCAGCAATTCGCGTAATGCATCTTGAGCGGTACCGGCAGGATTTCCTTGAGCATCCGTCACAAAGGCAGCAAAACTATCTATTCCTATTTCCATGGGTCTTCCCTATTATTAATTAAAGTTTATTCAAATTATTTCACAAATGATACAAAGTTAGAATTATTTATTCTTCCTGGATTCAAAGGTTAAATGGTATTGTGTAACAAAAGATGCAGCTGACTTGTTTCAGCTTAGCCCACTGACAAATAATGAAAAAGTCAATAGCTTGAATAAAATTAATAGTTCCAAAAAATGTCAACACATTTTTTGTGGTTAATAATTTGATAATTTTTAATGTTTAAATTGACCTACTCATAAGGTTTTTTAAATACGCTCCCGTTTTTAAAGTGGGTTTTGATCTCCACGTTTTATTATTGTTCATTTCTGACAAATTGGGTGGTCAGCCTATTCAATATAAAAGTTAGTTCGGAGCACGAAACCTCGCCTATTGCCAATGTTGTTATGTGCCTTATTATTGTCCAATGCTGATGTTCAGATTAGGTAGTTCTACTTGAAGTTTTATATTTGCTTTTAATGCTGTAAAAACTTTTATCAAAGTGTCCATTGTAACATTACTTGCATTGTTTTCAAGTCTTGAAATTTGGGCTTTTTGAACACCAATTAGTTTTCCAAGTTCTTCCTGTGTCAAATTTCTTTCTTGTCGTGTTTGCTTAATGGCTTTACCAATTAAGTCCATTTGAAGTTCATATTCAAATATGTCACGTCCAGGTGTCCCAATTTTACCAATTAGTTTGTCTTGTACTTGGTCTAAAGTATATGCTTTCATTTTTTCTTATCTTTTACTTGTTTTTCTACTAAATATTTTGTCCTAATGTTAACTGCTTTTTGAATTTCATTGTCTGGAACTTTACTTCTTTTTTTGACGAATCCGTGTGTTGAAACAACCAAAGTGTCAATTGTTGAAGTCTTGTCCCAAAAAGCAAGCAGTCGATACCGTAAACCCTGATAAAGCGTCCTAAATTCCCAAATGTCATCCGAGAGTTTTTTGAAAAGTTCAGGGTCAAGTTCTACTTGAGATTTACGAATGTTATAAAGTATTTTTTCGTAATGTTTTCGCTCTAAGCTACTCAAAAATTCAAATGCCTCGTCTAAAAATAAGATTTCGAAATGTTTGTCCATTCGTTACAATTATTCAATGCGTCAAACATACTAAAAGTTTCGTTAAAACGAAACTAAAATTTCTCTTCTGTCAGTTAATTGTTTGTTGTCGTAGCATTTCTTATAAATATTATATACAAAACTAATTTTCGCTTATAAACCATGTTTTGGTTTAATTAGCGAAGATTCATTTCATTTTAGTTTCTAATTATAATTTTCCCATACATCGTCAAAAAGACTTTTAAACCTTATATGCTGGATAATACGGTCACCATTTTGACCATAAGGTCCATATAGCCACTATGAGCATTCCGATAGCGGAGATTATTAAAAATATTTGCCAGATAAAATGGGGGGTCAGCTTTTGAGGTGTTTTAAAATACCGAAAATATAGGGCTGCAAAAGCGAGCATCGGGAGCATGACTGCCTGGGCGATGCCCGACCAGATGATCATTGATTTTGGTGCCTGAATGAACAGGAAAAGGATTAACGCGGCAATGGGCCATGCAAAAGAGAGTATTTTAGTCCATTTTTCATGCGTTGGAGCATCCTTTTTTATTATACCAACTAAGGCAAAACCATCGGCCAATACCCTGGCATTTCCAGCCGCTGCAACAAAAAAAGTAGAATAAAGGACTGCAATGGCTCCAGCATAAAACACAGGTTTTGCCCATAAACCAAAAACGGGAACATACATTTCACCCAGTGTAGTAATGAGGTTATTTTCCTCTGGTAAAAGCTCGTTTCTATGCAGAATTGAAGCACCAAGGAGATAAAAAGCAACGGTAGTAATGGTGTAAACAACCAAAGAAAGCCAGGCATCTATCTGAAGCACCTTAATCCAGCCTTTTGCATTGTCGTGCCATTCTGGGGTATCCTGGAATGGGCCGGTAAATTTGGCATAACCTTTTTCCAGACACCAGTAAGGATACATGATTATTTCCGACGATCCGACACCGATTAGGCCAAATGCGGCCAGGGCAATGGCTAGCCCATCCTTGCTTGCCGGAATACCCATGCTAAATCCTTCTTTTATATCTGCCCACGATATTTCCCATCCAGGTATAAACTGAAGATAAGCGACGTTGAAAAGAGTTACCGTGGTAAAAAGGAATACCAACAAGGTAGAAAAAGATTGAATAAATGAAAAGCGACCTAAATACAGCATCAAAGCGGTGATGCAAGCGATGATGAGCGACAAAATATTGATATTATTTAGCCAGTGAACTTCATTATTTGTAAAAGAAATGGCGGAAACTGCCTGACTGGTAGCTCCTAAAATTCCTCCTTGTTGAGAAATAATAAGAACAATCATGAAAAACCAATACCAGATAATCCAGCGAACCTTAAGCTTCGGACCAGGTATTTCATTTAATGCAACCAGAGGTGATGTACTATGGATAATAGTATTTCTTCCAAATTCTATTAAGGTAAATACCTTTATGACACAACCTAATACAATAAGCCAAAGGAGGACAAAGCCTGTTTTTGCTCCTACCAGCGTTGTGGCGATAAGCTCTCCGGAACCAACGATGGAGCCTGCAATAATTATTCCCGGACCAAGGTGCTTCAGGATGTCAAAAAATCGGGTAGGTGCGGGTTTCATTTATAGGAATAATCAGTTTTCAGGAGAAATATTCCTTCATTTTTTTACGCAAAAATAATACGCTTCGTTCCAGTTGTTCTATGCCATCTACGCCGTCTTCAATACTTATCCACCCGTTGAAATTTTGTTTTTTTAATAGGGTAAATATGGCATCATAATCGTTCAGGCCTTTTCCAATTTCCCCATGACTAAGT
>Ga0129324_10000943_pt1 | contig 19708 bp, 22 predicted proteins | sample CPBDNA_7_FD_96879 | JGI IMG/M metagenome (GOLD analysis project Ga0129324, IMG submission 96879) | Freshwater to marine salinity gradient microbial communities from Chesapeake Bay, USA - CPBay_Spr_15_0.2_DNA | ecosystem: Environmental > Aquatic > Marine > Coastal | place: USA: Chesapeake Bay... | reverse complement strand
CTTATTACTTGATGGAATAACAGATGTACGCAACTTTGGTGCTATTATACGAACTGCTGAGTGCACAGGTGTAAAAGCCATTATTGTATCCGAAAAAGGAAGTGCCCCTGTAAATGCGGTAACAATCAAAACAAGTGCTGGTGCCGTTTTTAACATGCCTATTTGTAAGGTAAACCACATCAAAGATGCCGTTTTTCTATTACAAGCCTATGGGATACAAACCGCTGGAGCTAGTGAAAAAGCTACACAGTTGTTGTACGATATCGATTTAAACATTCCCCTTGCTCTTGTAATGGGTAGTGAAGACCGAGGTATCAACCCTTCTACTTTGAAAACGCTCGACCACATAGTGAAACTTCCTATGCAAGGTGATATTGCTTCTCTTAATGTATCTGTTGCTTGTGGAGCTATGCTTTATGAAGTCGTACGACAAAAGTTGTAGCGCACCTACTCCTCTTCATCTATAGATTCAATAAAGTTACCATTCTCGTCAAAATGACGCATAAATGGATCTTCCTCTTCTTTATACTGCTCACTTTCCCAAACATACTTTCTCTTTTCAGGAAGCTTATTGCGAGTGACTATAGCGAGAAACAAACCTGCAATGGCACCACTTAAATGACCCTCCCAAGAAATACCTTCTTTAATGGGCAAGACATACCAAATCAAACTACCGTAAAAGAAAGCTACTAAAAAACTTAAGGAGAGTAATTTATAATGACCTGTAAACACCCCTTTAAAAAACAAAAAGGCCGTCAACATATACACCACCCCACTGGCTCCTATATGGTAAGAAGGCCTTCCTAAAAACCAAGTGAAAACTCCAGTTAACAACATTCCTCCCACCAATACCCATAAACTCACTCTTCTATAAAAAAAGCTAAGTGCCGTAATAAGAATAAAACAAGGAAGCGAATTGCTCCATAAATGATTTAATCCAGAATGTATAAAAGGACTAAAAAAGACTCCTTGTAGACCAGAAAATTGCTGGGGACGTATCCCATTGTCCGTAAATCTAAAGTGAAATTTCACTTCTAGCCAGTATACCAGCCACATTACAAAGACAAAGATCACCGCCGGCACAACGGTAAACCCATCAAACTTAAAATATTCTGAATCTTTCATTAGTAAGTACGTATCAAATAATAAGCCACTACAAATAAACGAAATCCTGTCATGACATCAGTGCAAATGACAGGAACTTAAATTGGACCTAAGAAAAAGAACCTTTAATTTAGCCCTATGCAATACACACCACTAGCAGAACGCATCCGACCTACTAATCTCGATGAGTATTTGAGCCAACAACATCTTGTAGGCGACAAAGGTAGCTTGAGACAACATATTCTAAATGGTACCACTCCATCCCTGATCTTGTGGGGCCCACCAGGAACTGGAAAAACAACTCTTGCTAACATTATTGCCCAACAGAGCAAACGCCCTTTCTACTCCCTTAGTGCGATCAACAGCGGTGTCAAAGACATACGTGAGGTGATCGAGAAAGCAAAGAATTCAGGAGGCCTATTTACAGCAAAGAATCCGATATTGTTTATTGATGAGATCCATAGGTTCAGTAAATCGCAACAAGATTCCCTTTTGGGGGCTGTAGAGAAAGGCTGGGTAACTCTCATAGGCGCCACGACAGAGAATCCAAGTTTTGAGGTTATCCCGGCACTTTTATCTCGTTGTCAGGTATATGTATTAGACGCTTTCGCGAAAGCGGACTTAGAAAACTTACTGCGTAGAGCTATTGAAATGGATGAAGTCTTATCTAAAAAAGATATTGACATTCAAGAAACAGAAGCACTCATAAGAATAAGCGGTGGTGATGCACGCAAACTATTAAATGTTTTTGAACTGGTAGTGAATTCTCAAACCACCGATAAAATAATCATCACCAATGAGCTGGTATTCTCACAAGTACAGGCTAATCCGGCACGATACGATAAAACTGGAGAGCAACATTACGACATCATCAGTGCTTTTATCAAGTCCATACGAGGCAGCGATCCCAACGCCAGTGTTTACTGGCTGGCTAGAATGATTGAAGGAGGTGAGGACTTAAAATTCATAGCCCGTAGAATGTTGATATTGGCATCTGAAGATATAGGAAACGCAAATCCTACGGCTCTTGTCATGGCAAACAATACCTTTCAAGCGGTTGCTACCATTGGTTACCCCGAATCGCGTATTATTTTAAGTCAGTGCGCTATTTATCTAGCGACTTCTTTAAAAAGTAATGCGAGTTATATAGCCATAGGCAATGCACAGCGGCTCGTAAAAGAAACTGGAGACCTGTCCATACCATTAGGGCTAAGAAACGCGCCTACAAAGCTTATGCAGGAGTTGGGATATGGTGAAGAGTACAAATATGCACACGATCATCCTGGAAATTTTGCGCACTACGATTTTTTACCCGCTGAGATCAGTAAAACAATAATCTACGAACCTGGCAATAACCCTAGAGAAAATGCACAAAAGGAATTTTTACAAAAACGATGGAAAGGCCATTACGACTATGACAATAAGGGGTAGATATCCCTAAGATGACGCACACATATTTCATCTTCTGGAACTACCTCATCTTTTATTTGAAACCAGATCGTGGATAGCCCGATACTTTGGGCTCCTTTGATATCGGCCTCATAGCTGTCTCCTATCATCAGACTATTTGCCACTTTTGCATCAGCCATTTGTAGGGCTTTATGAAAAATTTCTGGTGCCGGTTTCTTCATTCCTGCTGCTTCGGCAGTTAAGACTACATCAAAATACTTCTCTAAGCCAGAGTTCTTGATTTTATTTTGCTGGACACCATTAAATCCATTAGTAATCAAGTGAAGTCGGTAAGTGCCATGAAGCTGATCTAACAGCTCCAAACACCCCTCAAAAAGGTGGTTGTATTTGGGGAGGTACTCCATATATAAATCTGCAAAGAGATGGATTTTCTCGTCTTCTACAGCATAATTACAAGTGTCAAAAGCAGTTTTTAACCTTTGATATCGCAAGTTTTCCTTAGAAATCTTATTCTCCCTAAACATGCGCCAAAACTGCAAATTCAATGGTTCATAAATTTCAATGAACTTATCCAACTCTAAAGTGAGTTGATGCTCTTCAAATATCTGTTTATAGGCCAACTTACTATTCAGATCAAAATCCCAAAGGGTGTGATCTAAATCAAAAAAGATGTGTTCTATATTGTTAAACTTCTTTGTCATATATATATTCTAAGATGGTAGTCGCATGACTTTTTAAACCTTGCTCAAATTGAGCATAATCATACATGACTATAAAATGGCCTGACACCTCTTCTACTCTTCTTTTTAATTGTTGTACTATTTGTTTCTGACCATTGAGCATATTGCTAGAAATGCTCTTATAATGCAAGGCATAAGAATAGATAAGCAATGGAGTTTGCACTTCATAATCCAGGTCATAAAAGTAAAATGGATGACTGGTACTTGCTCTAAAACCAGGCATGGTTTCGTAACCCATACTGTAATCTTCTAATTTTTCTAAATCTACCAGTCGTTTGTAATGTCCTGGAGTAGCAATCTTAGAGTAAGCTGCCATAGTTTTACTCAGTGGCCTATTCGATATTTGTTCAAACTTCTTCCCTTGTGCCTTCACTTCATTATCATCACAAAAAAAAGTATACCGCAACCCTATATCGACATAATCCCCTATTTCTTTTATTGCTTCTCTATACTTTATGGACCTATGACTTATACCATTATCGGTAAGGTTGTATCTTCCTAGGTGAAAGAAAAAGATCATATGTTCTGTTGCTTTAAATGTTTTCCTCCCATGTTTCCATCTAGCTCTCATGGAATGAATCAAATACTGATAATTGTTATAAGGATCCATTTTTAAACCTAAAAGAACTAAGATCTGATTCCATAAGTAGCGCACTTTAAATCGTTTGATATGGCCGTATAACATGATGGCGTTATCGATCACACCGCGCCCTTGATACTTAAAAAACGAAGATACCTCAATAGTTACGGTAGTTTTGAGCTGCAATTCCTGTTTAATGCTCGTATCAAAATTCCTGTTTAAAAGAATGAGTAATTTTCGCACCCACAGATCTACCAAGGGCATTAAAATAAACCCTCCTTTAACAGCAGTGCTTTCTTTAGCACTATACCTGCCTAAGTCGTCTTTTACCTGTGGTAAATATTCTTCATATCTGGTGATTAAATAAAACGCGGCCGAAAAAATATCAAAGGGTATGTCACTGCGCTCTGGAGCCTTGAAAAAGATTGGAAGCTCCTCCCACAAATGAAATTCAATGTCGTGATTGTCGATACCAATTTCATCGAGGAGACCATAAGACCAAATAAATAACTCCTCTCCTAATGGTTTAGGCCCATAACTAAATTTTACACCCGAATGACTAACAAACTCACTCACCGATGAGGTACATCTAAAATCATGTAACATCAACCGACGAAACACATGTTTGAAGATATACTCTTTCCTAGAAGTGATGGTAGCACAGTAAATTAAGATCATGATAGCTGTCCTTCGTCTGCAAAACTAAAATAGCTTTGTTGTGTTATAATTAAATGGTCGAGTATTTTAATATCAAGTAATTTACCTGCTGCTACTAATTTATGAGTAAGGGATTGATCTTGAACACTAGGCTGTAAAGAACCACTGGGATGATTGTGTGTTAATACCATAGCCACTGCACCTGCTTCTAGAGCCTTTTTGAATACCAGTCGAGTATCTACTAGTGTGCCGGTAATACCGCCTATGCTGATGTTCTTTTTCTCCAACACTTTGTGAGCGTTGTCTAGCAGCAAGACCCAAAACTCTTCATGAGGCAAATCTCCGATTATAGGTTGCATTATTCTAAAAGCATCGGTACTGGATGTGATTTTGGGGAGTATTGCTGGCATTTCCATAGCACGGCGTTTACCTAATTCCATTGCTGCCAGAATGCTAATGGCTTTCGCCTCTCCTATCCCTTTGTATTTCATGAGTTCCTTCAGGCTCTTTTTTCCTAGAACATCTAATGAATTTTGAGAATCGCTTATAATGATGCGACTTAACGCCACGGCACTCATTTTATGGGTACCGCTCCCTATTAAAATTGCGATTAATTCTGCTTCAGAAAGTGAAGAACTGCCTTTGTGCAAAAGCTTCTCTCTTGGCCTATCATTGAGCGACCAATCTTTAATAGAAAAATGAGCGTTTTCTTCCTTCATGCCGAAAGATAAAACTTAAACCTATGAAACGCTACACTAGTTCCAAAATTTTGTTAGGTCTTACCTTACAAAGACAGGCTCGTTTTCGTTGACCGTCTCTTGTTCTGAAAATTGGTAATCATCCTTAGCAAAGGCTTGAATCCCTTCTAAAGAATTGATTGTATTCTCAATTAAATACCTAGCCATACTACCACGGGCTTTTTTAGCAAAGAAAGAGATCACTTTAAGCTTGCCGTTTTTATAATCTTTAAAAACCGGGGTGATTAATATTCCCTCCTGATTCTTTTTATCTATTGCTTTAAAGTATTCGTTACTGGCTAAATTGACTAGTAACTCCTCTTTTTTCATCTCCTTATTTAAGGCAGGTGTAATCTTATCTTTCCAATATTCATATAGGTTTTTATTATTTCCAATAGGTAAAGATGTCCCCATTTCTAGTCGGTAAGGCTGTAACAAGTCCAGCGGCCGTAAATAACCATACATCCCCGACAGTATACGTATACTGTCTTGGGCATGATCTAAAATAGTTGTAGGTAAACTATAAGCGTCTAAGCCTGTGTAGACATCTCCTGCAAAAGCATAGATCGCAGGTCGTGCATTTTCGTTGGTAAAGTCCTTTTGAAAATTCTTGTAGCGTTGGAAATTTAAATCAGCTAGCTGATCTGAAATATGCATCAACTCCCCTACCTCCTTTTTGCTCATACGCTCTAACTTTGCATTTATTTGCGCTGCATCTTCTGCAAATAAAGGTTGTGTTCCTCTGGAGGTAGGCAATTTAGTTTCGTAATCCAATGATTTTGCTGGAGAAAGTAAGATTTTCATAGACTGTATTTTGATCGTAAAAATACTATCGAAAATCTAATCTTGCTCTCAAAATCTAGTTAAGTTGCTTATATCACTAGGAACTTTCTCGATCTTGACAAGCACCGAGATGCCTATTCGCGACGCCGGCATATGGAATTAGCATTCATAAAAACTAGGAGTAAAATTACTTGGTATTTTGCTTTCGCCTCGAGCGGTCTCAAGACCTGCTTACATATCTTTAGAATTAGTAGCATAAACACGCCACTTATCAATACATTCTACCATATCCTGTGGCACATCGCAGGTAAAACTCATCCATTCTTTAGTATGTGGATGCTCAAAGCCCAAAGTTCTAGCATGCAACGCCTGACGAGGCAGTACTTTAAAGCAATTATCTACAAATTGCTTGTATTTAGTAAAGTTAGTTCCTTTAAGAATTCTATCGCCACCATAACGCTCGTCATTAAAAAGCGTGTGACCTATATACTTCATGTGCACTCGTATCTGGTGCGTGCGCCCAGTCTCTAAGCGACAACTTATAACCGTCACATAACCTAGATCTTCCTCTACTTTATAATGAGTTATGGCAGGCTTCCCTTTATCTGCATCGTCATCTAACCATACGGTGTTTTGAAGGCGGTTTTTAGGATGGCGCCCTATGTTCCCCTCTACGGTTCCAGAAGGCTCTGTAAAATTGCCCCAAACGATGGCTATATACTCTCTCTCACTAGTTTTGGCAGCAAATTGAGCAGACAGATAGGCCATTGCTTCTTCCGTTTTGGCGACAACTAGCAAACCACTAGTATCTTTATCAATTCTATGAACGAGTCCAGGGCGATTGCTCGAGTTGTTAGGAAGGTTTTCGAAATGATGAATCAATGCATTGATTAAGGTTCCTGAATAATTTCCGTGACCAGGATGCACAACCATCCCCGCAGGTTTATTGACCACGACTAAATGGTCATCTTCATAAATTATATCTAAAGATATAGCTTCTGCTACCAATAGTGACTCGTGTGGTGGATGGTCAAAGGATACTCTGATATCATCGTGAGCTTTTACTTTGTAGTTGGATTTTACAATTTCTCCATTAACCGTGACAGCACCCTCCTTAATACCTTGCTGAACTTTAGAACGCGTAGCATTCTCAATAAAATTCATTAAATATTTATCCACACGTAGTGGATCTTGCCCACTACCTGCTACAAAATGATAATGCTCGTGTTTTTCTTGATCGTCGAGGTCTTCTTGGTCCAACTCTTTATTCATTATTTGTAGGTTGTGCTATTGCTGCTGGGTTATTACCGTCTGCTAATACTAAATCTATGGTAGATGTTTTACTCAGTTGTGACCCTGGCACCAAGGTTGCCCCTTTATAACGCATTTCTAAAACGGTGTTTTCAGCAATATTAGGCTTATAAGTGATCTGTCCAATTTGGAATCCTAATGCTTCTAAGGTAGGAATCGCTTGTCTTCTGGTTTTATAAATTAAGTTAGGTACGGTTACTTTTCCGTAACCTGATGCGTTTAATTTGATATAAATCTGTCTGTTTTCTTTTACAAATTTACCTGCTCGTGGATCTTGCTCAATCACTGTTCTAGGCTTATAAGCAGGGTTGTAGCTCGCACTATCGATGATTTTACGGCGCAAATCCAACACTTCTAACTGCTCGTCTACTTGTGTTAGCGAAAGTTTTTCTAGATTAGGGACTTTTATTTTCTGGTCGTGGTTGGTGTACCAATCCAGCCAAAATAAATAAGCAAAACATAGGGCTATAGTGACCACAGCAGCTATAACTACTTGAACCCAAAAAGTTTTAGTAAAAATGAATCTGAAGAAATTCATAGAATTAAAAGGTTTTTTTAAGGTGAAAAACTGCTGATTTTCTTAAACCATTAATATATTCGGCAAAGATAAGGATAGAATAGGTTCCTAGAACGACAACTTTTCTAACTTTGTTGTTTACGCTTAAGCGAAAAATCAACTTATGAAAAACATTGCTGTATTAATGGGTGGCTATTCCCACGAATGGGAAATATCTATGAAGAGTGGTGCTGTCATTGCAGAAAACCTCGATTCTGACTTGTATCATATCTATACTGTCGCTATTTTAAAAGAGGGTTGGTATTACAAAGACGCCGCTGGAAAGCGGCATGAAATTAATAAAAATGACTTTAGTTTATCTATAGAGGGCAAAAAAGTCACTTTTGACTGTTGTTACAATACCATACATGGAACTCCTGGAGAGGACGGCATCCTACAAGCAATGCTAGAACTTTTACATATTCCACAAACCTCTTGCGATTATTATCAAAGTGCCATCACTTTTAATAAAAGAGATTGTATCGCCATACTTAAGCCTTGGAACATTACTACCGCAAAACATATGTACTTCAATCAAGGAGATCGTATTGATGCCGAAGTAATTGCAAGAAACATAGGCTTGCCTTGTTTTGTAAAAGCTAATCGCAGTGGCAGCAGTTTTGGCGTTTCTAAAGTTTATACAGTTCAAGATATGGATGCGGCATTGGAAAATGCTTTTGCTGTTGACAATGAAATTATTATCGAGTCCTTTCTCGATGGCGTAGAAGTGTCTGTAGGGGCTTATCAAATTGATAAGGACATAAAAATATTATTACCTACGGAAATCGTGAGCGAAAATGATTTCTTTGATTATGAAGCAAAATATCAAGGTAAATCACAAGAAATAACTCCAGCACGCATAAGTAAAGAGCACACCAATGCAGTTCAAGAAATTACAAGACGTATTTATCAAGTTTTGAAATTAAAAGGTCTTGCCAGAGCCGACTTTATTTTTCACAATAATATTCCTCATTTTATTGAAGTAAACACAAATCCAGGAATGAGTGAGGAAAGTATCATACCTCAACAAATTAAAGCTTCGGGAGGTACTATGAAAAATGTATTCACTCAAATTATTGAAAACACCATTAAACACCACAACTCATGAAAAGAGCCGTTTTTCCAGGAAGTTTTGACCCTATAACTTTAGGCCACTATGATATTATAGAAAGAGGATTAGGGCTCTTTGATGAAATTATAATAGCTATAGGAATTAATGCCGATAAAAAATATATGTTTTCCCTAGAAGATCGCAAAAGCTTTATAGAAGAAGCTTTTGGTAAGAACCACAAAATAAAAGTGATGACCTATTCTGGGTTGACTATTGAATTTTGCAAAGAACAACATGCGGCCTTTATACTTAGGGGCCTGCGCAATCCAGCCGACTTTGAATTTGAAAAGGCTATCGCCCATACCAACAGAAAACTCTCTGAAATTGAAACCGTATTTTTACTCACCAGTTCAGGAAAAAGTTATATTTCTTCTTCCATAGTTAGAGATGTGATCAGAAACAATGGTGATTACACCAGTTTAGTTCCTGATACGGTAAGGATATAGGTTACTTTAGGGTGGAGAAAAAAAGTTTAGAGATTGGAAGTTAGAAGTTATAAGTTAGAGAAGAACGATTTTCTATTCATCAATCTACTCCACTATTAACCAAAGTTTTAAAAAGCTAAACTGTTTGAACTTATTAATAGAAACAAAGACTTCTTGAAATGCAAGATGCTCACATTACCAAAGAGCTATCTATAAATGAATAAAGTACAGCAACCTAAACATATAAAATGAACAAATTTTTTATCCTATTAGTTACTGCCTTTTTATTATTTTCTTGTGGGACGGATAGTAAAGAGCAAGCTGTTCAAGCTATTAAAGATGCTCAAGAATATCTTACGCCTTTTGAAAATGGAAATGGAAATCAAACGGCTACCTATGAAGAAGTTATTGCTTTTTATAAAAAGTTAGCTGCAGACTTTGCAAGTATACAATTAGAAGAGATAGGACTTACTGATAGTGGAAAGCCTTTGCATCTTATCAGCTTTTCAAAAAAGTCCATTGACTGGGGCAGTGCTAACGAGGACAAAATTAAAATTTTGATCAATAACGGAATTCACCCAGGAGAAAGTGACGGTATAGATGCTAGCCTGATGCTCTTAAGAGATCTTGCTACTGGGAAAGTAAACGCTCCTGATAATTTGATTTTTAGCGCTATTGCTATTTATAATGTAGGGGGTTCTTTAAACCGCAATACCTCCACTCGTACCAATCAAAACGGTCCAGAATCCTACGGTTTTAGAGGTAATGCACGTAATTATGACTTGAATAGAGACTTTATAAAGGCAGACTCCCGCAACGCCTTAGCATTTTATAAATTATACCACAAAATCAATCCAGATATTTTTATTGATAATCACGTGAGCAATGGAGCTGATTATCAATACACGCTAACGCACCTGTTCACACAACACAACAAGTTGGGAAATGCGGCAGGCGATTACCTTCACTCAAAGCTACAGCCAGAATTAGAAAATCGACTTGCAGCAAGAGACTTAGCCATTACCCCCTATGTAAATGTTTTTAATTCTTCACCAGAGAATGGTTTTTCTCAATTTATGGATTACCCGAGATACTCTACAGGCTATACCAGTTTGTGGAACACACTAGGAATGATGGTTGAAACGCATATGTTAAAGCCTTATAAAGACCGTGTATTGGGCACTCAAGCCATCATGGAAGAAATGATTGTTATAGGTTCTGAAAACGTTTCAGAAATCAAACAAGCTCGTGCTGATTCTTTTACTGCTTATAAAGCTGCTACCTCTTATGCATTGAACTATTCCATTGATAATTCTATAGCCGATACCTTAAACTTTTTAGGTTACGAAGCGGTCATTGGTAAAAATGAATTGACGGGAAACAACTTGATGACTTATGATCGCAATCAACCTTTTACTAAAAAAATAGCTTATCAAAATTACTTCAAAGCAATCGATAGTGTCTCCATTCCAGATTATTATGTAGTACCTCAAAGCCAATGGAAAATCATCGAATTGATGCGGCACAATCACATACAGATGGAGTTATTACCAAAAGACACCACTTTAAATGTTACAAAATACCGGATTGCTAACTATAAAACTGCTACAAGTGCATACGAAGGACATTATCCTCACTCTAATGTACAAGTGGAAGAGGAGGTTATAGTATTAGGCTTTCGCGAAAGCGATATCATCATCCCAACCCGTCAACCTGGTATACGATATATTATAGAAACGCTTGAGCCTGCTGGACAAGACTCTTTTTTCAAATGGAATTATTTTGACACTATACTTCAACAAAAAGAAGGCTTTTCTAGTTATGTCTTTGAATCTACTGCTCAAAAAATTTTAAGTGAGGACAACGATTTGAAAAAAGAATTTGACTCGTTGAAAATAGCAAATAAAGACTTTAGAGAAAGTAATTACCAACAACTGGACTGGATCCATAAACGCAGTCCTAACTATGAAAAAGCGCATTTAACTTACCCTATTTATAAATGGAACAAAAAATGAATAAAATCCTACTAATTATTAGTTGCATCATATTAGTATCTTGTCAAAACAAAAAAAATACAATTGATGAATCCCCAATCACTGAGATAAAAGTGGCGGGCTCCATTTCCTATGAGCTCTTAGAAAAAGACCTCACATGCAACGGAAAGAATTATTCATATTCCATACCTAATTTCAATTCAAAAACGCCCGCCGATAAGGTTCTAAATCATGCGATTACGGGCCTGATAACAAGAGGCTTTATAGATGTTACTTATGCTCAACAAACGCCGCTAAAAGATCTTTTTGACACCTTTACCAGCAGAAGAGTGCGTGTTTTATGTAGGGAGCAAAAGAACGAAGGACTTCTAGATGTAACTACTGTTTTTGTTTCTGATGTAGAAAAGTTTACCAGCTATGAATTAGAATATACCCGAGCTAATGAAAAAGGAAGACTTTTAAAGACCTACCTCAAACCAGAGTTGAAAGAAATTCATTTAAGCGATCTTATTCCAGAAAGTAAACAAGGGGATGTAAAAATAATTTTTGATGCTAACTTACAACAAGCCGTGGCAAATCTTATAACTGAGATTCCCTCTGGGGACTTACAAAATAAATTTATAGAGCACGTACGCAATACGGCATTTCAATTTGACCCTAAAGACTTTGAAAGCAGCGGTCTTGCTTTTCAATTTAACAGTGAAATTTCCAAAAACTTGAGGCTGTCCAAGAAAGTGAATTTACCTAGAGAATTTGACTTTTTAAATCGAACAGTAATCGTAGAGATAGATGCCTACCAGTTGACTCATTATTTAGATCTATCGCACATCATCAACTAACATGTCGTCTGGAAAAAGCTCTCTAATGTTAGCATAAGAATCCTTTAAAGCCAAAATCGCCATTTCTTTATTGATCCATACCGCTTTGTCAATCCCTTCTTTCTTCTGTGGCTTCAGCTTTTTATGAAAGTCTGTTTCCATGATGAACCAGTGGGTCAACTTTAATTTAAGTTTTCCTTTTCTAGAAAAAGTGTGATAGGTATGTCCTAAGTAATCGGTGATTTGAAGCCCCCTTACTCCAGTTTCTTCTTCTACTTCTCGTATAGAAGTTTGTTCTATGGTCTCGCCGTTTTCTGCTTTTCCTTTAGGCAAGTCCCATTTTCCGTTGCGGTGTATAAAAAGAAAATCATTATCTCGATTCAACACCAAGCCTCCACCTGCAATAACCATAGGCAATAGCTTATGAAGTCTTTTTAAAAGCTTGGATTCATTTTTAGAATATAAAACCACATCAGTGATTTCTTTATTTTCGATTTGTTGAACAAGTTCTTTAAAGTTTACCTTTTTAATATTGAAGGTATTATGATTTTTGAAAGTGTTTTTATCAGAGGTAACAATTATAGCAACCTCTTTCACAAAAACTTTATACATTTGCCCCATGGTTAGAGATAAGAAAATAGCAATAAAAACTGCTGAGTTATTATTGCAAATTAAAGCAATAAAATTGCAACCACAAGAACCTTTTACATGGGCAAGTGGATGGAAATCTCCTATTTACTGTGATAATCGAGTAACACTCTCTTATCCAGAGGTTAGAAATTTCTTAAAAGAACAACTAGCAACGCAGCTTGAAGCGCTTTATGGCAAACCAGACGTAATCGCTGGAGTTGCAACAGGGGCGATAGGAATAGGAATGCTAGTTGCTGACTTCATGAACCTTCCTTTCATTTATGTGAGGCCAGAGGCTAAAAATCACGGCCGCCAGAATCAGATAGAAGGACATTTAGATAAAGGACAAAAAGTTGTGGTTGTTGAGGACCTTATCAGTACTGGTAAAAGCAGCCTTAATGCAGTAGTCGCTCTTCAAGAAGCCGGCGCTGATGTAAAAGGTATGCTAGCGCTATTTTCTTATGGCTTTGAGTTTGCTGTAGAGAATTTTAAAAAGTTCGACCTAGAATTAACTACGTTAAGTGACTACGACCACCTTATCGACCAAGCCACTCAAGCTGGTCATTTTAAGGAAGATCAAATAGAATTATTAAAAAGCTGGAGAAAAGATCCTAGCAACTGGAACATTTAATTCAATACCATGAATCTAGAAAGTCGAGTAGCAAAAACACAAAAAAAACCTGAAGAATTATATAATTTCCTGATTCAGGTAGACAATTTTAAAAACCTAATGCCGGAGGACACTAAGTTTGAATTAAAAGGGGAAGACAAGTTCCTTTTTGGGCTTAAAGGAATGCCCGAAATAGCACTAGCGCTGACCGATAAGACTCCTTATTCACAAGTGGTGTTAGGATCTACAAGCGATAAACTTGCTTTTACGCTTACTTGCGACATTAGTGAATCTGAAAGTGGATCTGAAGCACAATTAGTATTTAATGGAGAGTTCAATGCCATGATGGCCATGATGATCAAAGGACCTATCAATAAATTTTTAGAACAATTGGCTAACGGATTAGAAAAGATCTAATACACCCATTCCAACTCTTTAAGTTCAAAGGCATTCAACTGATCATTAACTTGTAATAAAAGTTTTCCGTCTGGATCAGTGCCTTTAACAATCCCCTGAAAAAATCCTTTTGAAGATTTAAAGGAAGTCATCTGGTTGTACTTATAAAGATACCTGTGATACTCTTGCGTGACTCTTAATGGGTCGCGCAAATTGGTTTGAAGTAACTTTAAAAAACCGATAAGCAAGCGTTCTAAATCAAATGCGCTACCTGTTATATTCTTTAAAGAAATAGCTCTAGGTAAATTTTCAAAAGTTTCTTGATTTACATTTAGGCCAATACCCACTACCGAAGAGGTTAAGAGTTTTCCAGAAAAATTATTTTCAATAAGAATTCCAGCGAGTTTGTGATGAACTGACAAGATGTCGTTAGGCCATTTAATAGTTGCTTGAACTTGTAATTCTTTTTTTAACCACTCCACTAAAGTGACTGACAGTAGCTTATTTATTAAAAAAGGGGTTAAATTTTGTATATTTTCGGTCAATAAAATACTGAACGTCAGATTTTTACCTTTTTCAGAAATCCATGTCGTTCCTTGTTGTCCTTTACCATTAGTTTGTTCCATTGTGTAGAGGGTGGTTAGATGCGGCAATGCGCTTTCGCGAAAGCGAGCTTTCAACTCCTCATTGGTAGATGTAGTGGCATGTAATTTGACTATGTTCAAAATGAAGATTTATTCGTTAGTTTATAGGTAATTTAATAAACCTAGATCAAAAAAAGAATAAATTTGTGAATACAAAAAATATTTAATGATAAAAGATACCGTTTCTACCGATTCGCTTATTACACAAATTATAACTGGAATAGAGGATGTAAAAGGAAATAACATAACCATACTTGATTTACGAGAATTAGAAAACACTGTAACCAGCTATTTCATTATATGCAACGGTACTTCCAATACGCAAGTAAATGCTATTGTAAACTCCGTGCAAAGAAATGTCAGTAAACAACTACGTGAAAACGCTTGGCACGTAGAAGGCACTGATCAAGCAGAGTGGGTTCTTATGGACTATGTGAACGTGGTAGTCCATGTATTTCAAAAACATATAAGAGAATATTACGACCTGGAAGAATTGTGGGGTGATGCAAAATTTACCTCTATAGAAAGTACTTATTAATTAAGATCACATACAAAAGATGTCAGAAAAAAATAATAAACAACAGGATAAAAGGAAGCCTAATCTAATGCCTGGTCAAGGAAAACCTAAATTTAGTATTTGGTGGATTGTTGTTCCTATTGCTTTACTTTTTGTAGGGTATAATTTATTGAGTAATAACTTTAATCAGACTAAAAAACTAACCTATAACGAGTTTTTTGAGGCTATTGAAAATCAAGAAGTAGACAGTATCGTAGTTATAAGTAACAGAGGGGAAGCCCAAATTTACATGACTAAAGATGCTCTTGCCCTATCCAAATACAAACCTAGTACTAAAACACCTTCATTCAGCGGGGTGAAATTACCTAACTACACGGTAGAATTTGGTGATGCAACATCTTTTGAAGAGCAATTAAAACAAGCTATTAATACTTCGAGCCCACAAACAAGACTTGTTTTTGATAGAGAAGATGAAGGTCTTACCGACTTATTAATTTCCATTCTTCCTTTTGTATTCATAATTGGTATTTGGTTGTTTTTAATGAAGCGCATGAGCGGTGGTGGAGCTGGCGGTGGCGGCGGTCAAATTTTTAATATCGGAAAGTCAAAAGCAAAGTTATTTGATCAAAAGACTGATATTAAAACCACATTTAAAGATGTTGCTGGACTGGAAGGAGCAAAAGAAGAGGTGCAAGAGATCGTAGATTTTCTTAAAAATCCTGAAAAATATACCTCATTAGGTGGAAAGATCCCAAAAGGAGCCTTATTAGTTGGTTCTCCAGGGACTGGTAAAACACTCCTAGCAAAAGCTGTTGCTGGAGAAGCAAAGGTGCCTTTTTTCTCTTTGAGTGGATCAGACTTTGTTGAAATGTTTGTGGGTGTAGGTGCCAGTCGAGTACGTGATTTATTCAAACAAGCAAAAGAAAAATCTCCTGCCATCATTTTTATCGATGAAATAGACGCCATAGGACGAGCAAGAGGAAAGTCTAACATGTCTGGCTCTAATGACGAGAGGGAAAATACATTGAACCAACTGCTTACCGAGATGGATGGTTTTGGAACCAATACTAATGTTATAGTACTAGCTGCAACCAATCGTGCAGATATACTGGACAAGGCATTGATGCGTGCTGGACGTTTTGACAGACAAATCTATGTCGACTTGCCAGACGTAAGAGAACGAGAGGAAATTTTTGAAGTTCACCTAAGACCTTTAAAAAAAGTAGAGAACGAACTAGAAACGGCATTCTTAGCAAAACAAACACCTGGATTCTCTGGGGCCGATATTGCAAATGTTTGTAATGAAGCTGCTCTTATAGCCGCTAGAAAGGGTAAAAAAGCAGTAGGAAAACAAGATTTCCTCGATGCAGTAGACCGTATCGTAGGGGGACTTGAGAAAAAAAATAAATTAATCACCCCTTCAGAAAAGAAAACAATTGCTTATCATGAAGCTGGTCATGCCACTGTAAGCTGGATGACAGAACACGCTGCCCCTCTAATTAAAGTAACTATTGTCCCTAGAGGACAATCTTTGGGTGCCGCATGGTACTTGCCTGAAGAAAGACAAATCGTGCGTCCAGAGCAAATGTTGGATGAGATGTGTGCCACCATGGGAGGCCGAGCTGCAGAAAAAGTAATCTTCAATAATATCTCTACTGGTGCGTTAAGTGACCTTGAAAAAGTTACCAAGCAAGCTCGTGCTATGGTTACCATTTATGGGCTTAATGAAAAAGTAGGAAATATTACCTATTATGATTCTAGCGGTCAACAGGAATATTCGATGACTAAACCTTATAGTGAACAAACAGCGGTTATTATCGATGAAGAAATTTCTAAGATTATTGAACAACAATATCATCGAGCTATAAAAATTCTAGAAGAAAATAAAGATAAATTAACACAACTTGCTGAAATTCTTTTGGAAAAAGAGGTGATTTTTAAAGATGATTTAGAAAAAATATTTGGAAAACGCCCTTTTATCAAAGAGCAAGCGGTATCCTTAAAATCCTCTACTCGACCAATTCTAAATGAAACTTTAAAGACTGATGAGGAAGAATAGTTTGCTAGCATTGATTTAAGTAACTATCTTTACGGTTGTTCAATAAAATGCTATGCACAGGCAATGAGTATATTTAAACGATTTTTTAAGAAATCTTCTGATTCTGAACCTAATATGGGCTATGATGAAGAGCGTTCTAAATATATGCCCGATGAAAAGCCACCTTTGGACGAAGAATTTATTCATAACTTTCAGCATCGAGGAGGAAGATTTCTTTACGCTATTGATGAAAAGGAGATCCAGCAACATTTTGAAGACATTCTTGTTGAACATGATTATTTTGAAAAAGACGTGCTTTGTTTTGATCAACCACTTACAAAACGCTTTGAAGGTTTTAATTTAAACTACTCTCCTACTAATTTTCATGGGGAGTTCTTTTTAGGCACATGTGAATATCTCATTTCAAATAATGGCGCCATTCTTTTTTCATCTAGACAAATAAAAGAAACTAAACCAGCAGAACTCCCTAAAACTTATGTCATTCTAGCAAGCACTAGTCAGATAGTAGAATCCATTGGAGAAGGTTTGAGGGGCATTAAGCAAAATAGTCAAGGACACATCCCAACAAACATCACAACGCTCAAGAACTTTAAAGAAACCGCTCCTAAACAAGAAAAAGATTTAATGAATTACGGAGCTCCTAATAAAAGACTTTATCTACTACTTTTAGAAGACCTATAAAAAATGAGAGAATTAATTACTCGTTCCATTTCTGGAATCGTTTATGTATCTCTTGTGGTATTAAGCGCCTTATTTTCAAGAGATGTCTTTATTATTTTATTTTGCGCCTTTGCCTTTATTTGCCTGTTGGAGTTAATGCCAATGATTAGGTTAAGACAATGGTTCATCTATCCTATACTTCCTATTGCATATTATTTCTTAGTATGGAAAAGCGTATCCATAGAATTTATTTATTTCCTCCTAACAGCTACCTTATTGGTCAACATATACCTTATAAGAGATCTGGTTCTAGTGGATAGGATTGCACTTTTTAATACTAAGAAACACGTCATAGCATTGCTCTATTTGATAGGAAGCAGTCTGTTTTTAGCTTTAATCCCAGACGTCGTGGCGAAGACCAACTTTGTTCAGGATTCATTTCAAGAAGAACTGATCATAGGGATCTTTGTTATTATATGGACCAATGATAGTTTTGCATACCTCTTTGGTAAAAATTTTGGAAAACACAAACTCATGAAACGCATCTCCCCAAAAAAAACCATTGAAGGCTTTGTTGGAGGTTTAGTTATGGCCATTGCTGCTGGTGCCGGACTTTTTTATTATTTAAAATCCATAGGAATTATTAACTACAGTGTTTGGGACTGGATGATCATAGCCTGTGTCGTAGCTTTTTTTGGCACCATAGGAGATTTAATTCAAAGTAAAATAAAACGACAAGCAGAAGTGAAAGATAGCGGTAGTATTATGCCTGGTCATGGTGGGATTTTCGATCGCATGGACAGTATTATATTTGCAGCTCCATTTGCTTACGCAACTTTTCTAATTATCAATTATGTTTCATAAAGAAGGAAACCAAAGTATCTTAATTGCATGTGTACTTACTGTAATTTTAATGAGTACCATATGGCTCGTATCCATTCCTCAATGGATGCAAATAAGCCTGTCTGCTATCACCATAACGTTGCTCTTTATCATACTGCAATTCTTTAGAAACCCTAAAAGAAATACTATTTTAAGTGACTCTACTGTCGTTTCTCCAGTAGACGGAAAAGTAGTAGTCATAGAAAAAGTTACGGATAATGAGTACTTCAAAGGAGAGCGCTTAATGATATCTGTATTCATGTCTCCTATCAATGTACATGTGACCAGATACCCTATTTCTGGCATAATAGCTTACAGCAAGTACCATCCCGGCAAGTACCTTGTGGCATGGCACCCTAAGGCTAGCGAAGAGAACGAACGCACTACTGTTGTTATCAATCACAAGAATAATAATATACAAGTGATGTACCGACAGATTGCTGGAGCACTTGCAAAGCGCATTGTTAACTATGCCCAAGAAAATGATACGATTATACAAGGGAATGATAGCGGTTTTATTAAATTTGGTAGTCGCGTGGATGTTTATCTACCGGTAGACACTCTAATCAGCGTAAAATTAAACCAGAAGGTAAAAGGAGGAGAAAGCATACTGGCTACTTTTTAGATGACAGAAAAAGAACTTGATATTGATTTTAATAAGGCTTTCGCGAAAGCGTCCTCTGAAGAACAATCTTTAGTGCCACCAGACCTGCAATTACATTTGTATGCCTATTACAAGCGAGCTATTAACGAGCCTTATGTAAGTAACCGCAGTTTTGAATCAAATGATTTGAGAAGTGCCTTTAAAATGAACGCCCTTATTCAGGTGCAATCCCTATCTAAATCCGAAGCAAAAAAAAGGTACATAGAGATCGTTGAAAAACTCTATCCTAAGCCTTGGTAAGCTATCCTAATCGCGATTGGATGAAGTTACACATATAGGCAAGAACCCATATTAAAAAAGCCTCCTAAGAGTATTCTTAGGAGGCTTTTTTAATTACATACAAGGCGTTAGTTAATCCTTTTTTCTAAGAATATAAATCGCGAGCGCTGTTAAACATAAAACAGCAGCACCTAAAATAAT
>Ga0129324_10000942_pt1 | contig 19710 bp, 21 predicted proteins | sample CPBDNA_7_FD_96879 | JGI IMG/M metagenome (GOLD analysis project Ga0129324, IMG submission 96879) | Freshwater to marine salinity gradient microbial communities from Chesapeake Bay, USA - CPBay_Spr_15_0.2_DNA | ecosystem: Environmental > Aquatic > Marine > Coastal | place: USA: Chesapeake Bay... | reverse complement strand
TGCTGGAGCAACAGGTTCAGGTGTTGGTGGTGTAACCGGCTGTACGGGCTCGATTGGCGCAGTCGGGGTTGGTGCTGGCGCAACCGGTTCTGGTGTTGGTGGTGTAACCGGCTGTACGGGCTCGATTGGCGCAGTCGGGGTTGGTGCTGGCGCAACCGGTTCTGGTGCAGGCGTGGCAACCGGCTCCACAGCTGGTGCTGGAACAGCTGCTACCGGCAGCTGCACTGGTGCTGATTGTGTTCCCTTGGTTTTTAGCACTTCTTCTACCGCTGTATAGGCTGCCTCGAGCCGTGCCATAGCTGGTAAGGTGCTGTTGCCAGAATTAAGCTGCTTCATCGCATCAAGCAGTGCCGACATATACTCACGTCCAACGACATTATCAATATCAACCAGATTAACCGGGTTGCCGACCTTTTGATTAACCAGTGACTTAATTTCACGAATACGGATCAACGCCTCATCTGATTCAGGATTAACTGACTGATGTGCCACTGGGGCTGGATCCACTTCTACTTTTGCTTTTGCTGACGGGGCTGGAGAAACATCCACTTCAGGTGCAGACGCAGGAACTTCTGGCGCAACCTCAGGCGCTTCTGAATCAACCTCAGGTGGTTGTGGTGCAGGCTGGTCTGGAACGACTGGTGCCGCAACTGGTTCTGGAGTGTTGGTTACTGGTTCTGCCGGAGCTGGCGCAACTGGTGCAGGGGGCTCCACTGGAGTTGGGCTGGGTTGTGGAGTTGGTTTTGGGGTCGGTGCGGATGAGGCTTGCGACGCTTTACTAGGTGTAAAAGTGGGTACATTCCGAGCTGAGCCAAAATCATGCACAACTGGAGCTACATACTTAGCCGTTGGAGCTGCTGCTAAGGTTACCCCTAGACTTTGCAGACGTTGAGAAATTTGAATTTGGACTGAAGGGTCTTTGCCGCCATTAGTGTAAGAGAGTACCAAATCACGTAGTTCATTTTTCTGGTCAGTAGTGACGTCGCTTGCGCGTATAGAGGCCAGTACACGTAGCACTGCTTCTGGTGTATCAAAAGAAAAGGCTTCCCCCAAAGAGCTGGAACTGTTCATATACTATAATAATACCATCCTCGAGATTCATTCCAAGGGACTGTTAGACCACCCCTGTGCATTACGCCGCTGAGCTATCGGTCAGGTACTCATCAACGACTTGTTTAAAAGACTTGTGCTGTGCCCGATCAACCACCTGCTCCATGTCTGAAAACTGTTGCGACCACTGATTAAAGACCTCGTACTTGATTTTTTGTAGTTCTAATAAACTTTTGAATTCAACGTACGTCCGTGAATTAACCGGTGCCCCCGCCATGTGCGACAGCTTTGCAAACGACATATCCCCCAACACTCGGTACGGGCTTTGGTAGTAGTTAATCCAAGAGTCTAAAAAGCTAACCTCGGCCGCCTCGATTTTGTCAATCACCTTCTGCAGGGCTATGTCTGGCGCATCGGCCTTATATAAAGCTTCAGCTCTAGCTGGTTCTGATGCTGGCGTTAGATCGACTGATTCCGTCGGTGCTGTCGGCCGATCTGGTAGGCGATTATGGATAAAACTAGATTTCTGCTCAGGCACGCTCTCTGCCTCGACAGGCTCGAGCTCAGGTTTCTTGGTCTGAGTAATGATTATTCTCTCCTCTTGACCTAGGTCTTCGAGCACCATGTCCTTGCGGGATGGGCCGACATAGACAGAAATAATCGCTGGCTGCTCTACTGCAATCGCGAGCTGATCGTATAGGTCTTGTACCATTTCTGCCTGGCTGTCAGTAATTTCTTCACCATGTAACTGAGTTTGTTCAATCTCTGCTAAGGCCGTTTGCAGTTCTGCTACGAGCGCAAACACCCCACTCTCGGCAAACAATCCTGGGTCGTCCGCCACATCACAGGTAAGAGCGAGATTTTCGATTTCTTGTATTAGCTGCGCACGCCCTTCAGGTGATTCAAGGTCAATCTCTTCCTCCTCTAATGTTTCATACTCCTCAACTTGATTTTCGTACACAGAAAGAGGCGCTGGAGCATCGGTAAAAAATGTTGCTTGTCGTTCATATGACATACTCGACAAATTATACACTACAACTGAATCTGTGGAGTCACGGGCGGTTTTTGGTAACGAGCAGCGATATCAGCCTCGACTTCAAGGCGCGATTTGCCGTGCTTTTGTGCACTCATGGCAATCATTTGCTGCACACGGGCAAGATCAGGTTCAGCTGGTGCCATCGTACCAGCACTAAACGGCCGAGTTGGCGTACCATTAGCTAACACCTTCAAAAACGCGTTTCGGTTAGGGACATTCATCAAATCGCTAGCGGTAAAGGTCGGTGCATATTGCTGTTCGAGGAACTGCGCATCTTCTGGCCCGACCCGAAAGGCAGCCATCGAGCCCACGTTACCAAACACCGCGTCTTTAATATCAGGTTGCAGCTGGGCAATAAATTGGTGAGCAATGGTGAGTCCTAATTTATACTTTCGAGCTTCAGATAAGATCGCTGAGATCGAGTTGGTCGAAACATTCTGGAACTCATCCATGTGCAGGTAAAACGGTGGGAAGCCTTTAGTTGGATCATCGACCCGCGACAAAGCCGCCATCAAGAGCTTTCCAACAATAATCATGCCAATTAAGTTGGCATTAATCTCACCCAAGCGACCTTTTGACAGATTCACCAGCAAGATCTTTTTGTTATCCATCACTTCTCGGAAATCAAAGGCACTCTTTTGCTGTCCGATAATCGGTCGCATGTAATCGTTGGCAGTAAAGACATCAAACTTTGACACAATGTACGGCACAATATTTTCAAGCGACGCTTCTCCGCCCGCTTTCCCGGCGATCTCTTTCCAGAACTGCACCACCACAGGATTAGTGGCTTTACGTAGCTTCATTCGGCGATATGACGCATCTGATAACACTCTTCCTATGTCCATCAAGGTGTTACCACTATCAGGATCTTCCATCACCAACATAGTCGCATTGCGGAAATACTGCTCAAACATTGGTCCCATTGATTCTGGATTCGCACCGTACAGCTTTTGAAAGATTGAAAACAGCTCGTTAACCACAAAGGTCTTTTGCTCGGGTTTGCTGTAGTCGTACTCGAGCATATTGAGCCCAACAACACTGTCGGTATTTGCTGGATCAAAGTAAATCACATCATCAGCTCGCTCAGGCGGTACGGCGCCGAGCACGTCTTCGATATCGGTCCCGTGCGGATCAATCATACAAACCCCATCACCACGCAGGATATCTTGCACAATCATGTTTTTCATCAACGTCGTCTTCCCTGTCCCGGTCTGACCAATGATGTAGAAGTGTCGCAACCGATCCTCGTCGCTGATGAAGATATCCTTCTCGACATTGCGGTGACGATTGATTCCAAGCAAGGTACCACTATCTGGCATATCTGATGGTGCTGGGGCGGTTTTGGCATGCGATTCTTTGAATTGATGGGCCGACTGAACACCGTGGGCTGGGAAATGGGCCAGAGTTGCCAGCTCATCGAGAGCTAGCGGAAGCGCCTTCTTTTGGTCGAACTGCCGGAACGAAAAAGCTTTCTCGCCCTGCCTCAGCGCACCACCCTTTAAAGGTGTAAATTTCAGTTGGTTGCTGTGGACGGTATCAAATTGCAAAAAGGCTGACTTGATCTCTTCGAGCAGACTGTTCATACGGGTCGCATCAGCAGCTGAGACCACCAAACGAATGTTGACCTCAACGATATCCTTCGCTGTTTTCTGGCGAAACAACTCAATACTTGCTGTGTCTATTTCTGGCGGTTGTTCTTCGGCTGATTTTTTGGCTGATCCAAAAAGTAGACTGCCTACTTCGGCCATTATGGCTCCACCAGTAGTACTACGAGAAATTGCCTCGTGTGGTTTTACGCCTTTTTCTACCAGCTTAATGATGTCTTTATAGACAGGTAAATATTTTCCCTGTGGGTGACGGACGGCAAACTGCACCGCTGCCCCCTCAGCTCGGCCGATTTTAGAAAACGCATTGAGCAGCACTTCAAGTGGGTCGGCGGCAAATTCCGCCGCTGACTTGATCGGATAGATAGGATGTTTGACCAGTGTCAAATCGACCACCTGCGTCACCCCGCCGGACATATACACATTGTAGTCATGTGGCTGAACCGTAAGTTCGGCGTGTGGGAATAAAGACAGTGCTTGTTTTTCAAACAACGAAGTGAATTCGTTTGGCACCGCGACATAAAAGACGATATCTTCACTATCGTTGGCGACAGCTATCTCAAACACAAAGTGATTGCCGGTTTTTTTTGATCCAATCGTCCGTAGTCCAGCTAATAGCTGCTCCATCTTACCCACCAATTCGGCAAATGGAAGCGTAGCCGACTCATCACCTTGACTGGCCGGGAGTGTCACCGCAAACAACGTCATGTGTAGGACATGCCACGGCGGGACACCCTCTTTCATATCAGCAATACTAACTCCGCTCGTGATCAGCTCGATTAAGCGCTTATGAACTTCATCAATAACATACGGGTCATTTGTGCTATCGAGCACCGATAGAGCATTCTTGATACCTTTCTCAACCGCGATCTGTAAAATCTCTTCAATCGGGTCGGCGGCAGTCTCAACCATGGCGACCGCCTCGTGCATGTCTTGGCCAGACAATTCATAATTTGGATCTAACACCATTTTGGGCGTAAAGCTGGTGTAGGTCTTGAGTTCTTGCTTACCGAGTGATTCACGGTCGGCGTGGTCGATCTCTGACTGACGATCAAGCAGCGTTCGCTCGCGCTGCGCTAACTGAGCGCGCAAAAATTCCACTTCTTCCTGTGGGTTTTTGAACTGATTTGGAACACCTTCCATTACTTGAAGTATAACGTGCCCGACAGAGAAAATCTGCCGGGCACGGGGACGAGTTTATTTTTTTGTAACAGCTTTGAGACTGGCTGCTAGATCAGCAATAATTTGAGCGTGACCGATACCGGTCTGTATCAAGGTTGTGTTTTGCGCCTGCAGGTCTTTAGTCAGCTTCTCAAGCTGCGAGATTTTAAACCGAAGCTCGTCTGACTGACGGTCCAAGTCGCTTGCATGTGCGTTGATTTCGCCAGCTTGCTTCAAAAGTGACTCATAGACTTTATTACGCTCTTCAAGTACATCTCGAACCTCGACAAATCGTTTAGAGACAACTTCAAGCTTAGTCTCAAGCTGACCATTTTTCTTCAAAAGTTCGGCATTCTCATCTTTCAAACCCATCTTCTTCCCTCCAAAGGACTACGTTTATCTGATTGAATGTAGCAAATTACTTACATTACACAACCCTGATAGCCAGGGCTATAATTTTCGAGCGAACGCAAAAAAAAAGGGGGGGGCTGTCTGTGCCTACAATTATCAAATTAAGCCCCAAACAACCTCGCCAAGAAACCTTTTTTCTTTGGTGCGGGTTTTTTCACTGTTGTACGAGGAGCTTTGGGGTCATATCCAAGCGGCACACCAGAGGGTTTATAATCTTTCATTAAAGCTGAACCTCGAGCTGCTGCTACCGCTGCATGACGTTCATTGTATACACTATCATCCACGGCATCATTACTAACCTCAGGCACATCTGCAGAAAAAGATGCATCAGAAAAATCTGACTCAAGTGAATCAATGTCTTCAATTCTAAAACTGCCAGACTCACTTTTTTGTTCAGGATCTGAGGTCGTCGTCGCAACCCCACTTTCAGCCAAGATCGCAGCCCGTCGCTTACTGGCTAATTCTGGCTGCAGTTGGTAAGCATTAGGCATAACAGCATCCATTGGATCTTGAGCATTCATTTTTTGACCATCAGGACCAACAAAGTCTGAACGTAACTGCCGCAAATTATCAATTTTCATCTGCAGAGCTTGTTCCCATTCAACCTGCGACTCTGCGTCCTTTATGGTGCCTAAGTGATCCATGACCTGCTCCGCCATCACCCTAGCAGTCTGCACAATGTCATGCGAATGATTGCCAAATGCGATCTCTATATCAGCTAGCGTATTGCCGACAGTTTCTCTAACGGTCATTTCCTCAAATGCGACCTGAGGTGCTTCAGGCACTGGCTCGACGTTTGATTCAGACACTTCTGCACTAGCCTCAACCACGGTGTCAGCATGTAATTTATCCAACTCTTCTACCAATGCAAGTGCTTCTTCTGGTGAGTAATGCTCTACTGGCTTGTCGGTTTGTACACTCTTAGCTACATCATCCCAAGCCGCGTTGATTGCCTCATATTCTGTTTTGGGCTCAGGTTGCTGCTCTATTTTATCAGGTTCAGTTTCAACTAACTGATCTTGTGCAAGTTGCTCACGTAATTGCCGCATCTGAACAGTATCAAATGCACCACCGTGCGAGTCAGGTTCTTTGTATGCAGGCTTCGGAAAGTTTTCGTGTTTCATTGTTTAAATAATACATTGTCAGACGGCAACTTTGTGCAGCTACGCTGGATAAACAAGCGTGACAAAATCTACCGCTTAGTCAGAACAGCGCGCTTATAAACGTCGAGGTGCTCTAGGGCGATTCCGGTTCCTTTGGCGACACAAAATAGCGCTTGCTCAGCCACCGCTGCTTTCACCCCTGTCCGACGGCGAATGAGTTCGGGGAAATTACGCAGCTGTGAGGTACCACCGGTCATGATGATTCCCCCGTCAATGATGTCTGATGACAGTTCCGGTGGAGTTTCTTGAAAGACAGTTTTGATCGCGGCGATCATTTCCTTAAGTTCTTTGCTGATAGCTTTAACGATTTCGTTACTGGTAATGGTAACTGTTCGCGGTAGTCCGCTAACCATATCTCGACCATTAATTTCCATTGACAGTTCTTCTTCCAGCGGCAGCGCTGAACCGACGCCGATTTTGATCTCTTCAGCGGTTTTTTCACCGATGGCGAGATTTCGACTCTTTTTCACATAATCAATGATAGCTGCATCGATCCGGTTTCCGGCACACTTAACCGAATTAGATGACACAATCCCACCAAGACTGATTACCGCCACGTCGATCGTACCACCCCCGATGTCAACAATCATATGACCTTGCGGCTCATAGATCGGGACGCCAGCACCAATCGCGGCCAGGATAGGCTCTTTGACCACAAAAGCATTTTTGGCGCCGGCTTTGAGCGCCGCTTCGACTACAGCTCGACGTTCGGTCGAGGTTACCCCAGCTGGTACAGACACCATCACGTCCGGGCGAAACAAGCTAAAGCTGCTCATTGATTTACGCAAAAAATACCGCAACATGGCTTCGGTCACGCGGTAGTCGGCGATCACCCCATCACGCATCGGGCGGTACGCCCGGATACTTTCCGGCGTTCGTCCGATCATCAGTTTGGCTTCAGTTCCTACTGCCAGCACTCGGTTGTCGTCTGATACTGCTACCACCGACGGTTCGTTCAGCACAATTCCTTGCCCAGGCACGAACACCAAGATACTAGTGGTCCCCAGGTCAATACCAATTTTTGGAGTGAAGTTAGGAAAGAATGACATATTAAGTGGTGTCAGTATACCTGAGAAGTAGAAAAGGTGAAGATAAAAGAAAAAGCCGACCCGGTTGTTTGGGGAGGCTTTTAGATAGCAAAGTGATACTCACCACATAAGCGACTCTGTGTGGATACAGGATTGACAGTCCACCGTGCCACCTTTATGCAAGGTGCCACAAGTACGACAATGGCTGAGTGGCAAGCGATCAGTGTCACCGGACCCGCCACACGTTGGGCACAGCTTTCCGTCGACAAACTTTTTCCCAAGACAAGTCGGACAGGTGTCCGGCTCCTCCTCGAACTTGAGAGGTGGCGGCTGACGTAAAGTCGGTCCAGTTGATGCAAGGTACATAAATATCTCCTATTTCTGTGTACAAACACTAAACATAGAATCTGAGATAAGTCAATGTTTATAAACCCTCACCTACATAGCACATATGCTATACTGCTAGCATGAATCCCGTTAGAAATTAACGGGGCGCAGCAAGACAACTTATGACCTTTGTGATGCTTAAGTCTTGCTAAATTATTTACAACAATCATTAATTTCTAACGAGATGAAAACTGAAACGAATATTGGGCGTAGGATCGCTGATCTGCGTGAATCGCAAGGGCTGACTCAGTCTGAACTCGCTAAAAAAATTAAAAGCACCCAAAGCGCCGTAGCCCGGATGGAGTCTGGTCGCCAGAATGTCTCGGCTGAGATGTTGGCTAAAATTAGTAAAGCCCTTGGGAAAAACCTCGTCACCCTCTCTCCGGGAACTATGAACCTCCAGATCGAGGGCGGATATAAGCTGTCTGGTACCGTTGTCACCAATACGAGCAAGAACGGTGCGGTGGTGCTGCTGTGTGCCGCGCTCCTAAACAAAGGTAAAACTACTATTCATAAAATGCCCCGGATTGAGGAAGTCTACCGACTGACCGAGGTACTTGAGAGTATCGGGGTTAAGATCGAATGGACCGGCAGCAGCCTGACGCTTACCCCACCAAAAAAGTACGACCTGGCGAACATCGACGAAGCGTCTGCCAAACGTACGCGCAGTATCGTGATGTTTATTGGCCCTTTGATCCATCACCTGACGCAGTTTTCATTACCACAATCAGGCGGCTGTAAGCTTGGATCCCGCACTGTCCGACCGCACTTTTTTGCCCTCGAGCACTTTGGAGTTGATATCAAGGTCACCGAAGACGCATACAATGTGACATACAAAGCCAAAAAACCAGAGGAAATCATTTTATATGAATCAGGTGACACCGTAACGGAAAACGCATTACTTGGTGCCGCCCTATCCCCTGGCCCAACCACTATCAAATACTGTAGTGCTAATTATATGGTGCAAGAACTCTGCACCTTCCTTGAGGCAGTTGGTATAAAAATCGACGGTATCGGTACCACTACCTTGACCGTACACGGCATCAAAGAAATCAATCAAAACGTCGAATACACCCTAAGCGAGGACCCAACCGACAGTATGTTCTTCCTTGCCGCAGCAATTGTCACCCATTCCAAAATCACTATCGAACGTTGCCCGATTGAGTTTCTTGAACTAGAGCTACTAGTACTAGAGAAAATGGGGCTCAAGTATAAAAAAAGTAAACCGTACATAAGCACCAATGGCCGCACGAAGCTGCTAGACCTTACTATACTGCCATCGAAACTTAGCGCGTCACTGGAAAAGATCCATTCACGCCCATACCCAGGGATTAATGCCGACAACCTGCCGTTCTTTGCTGTCATTGCCACCCAGGCCAACGGTCAAACCCTGATCCACGACTGGATGTACGAAAAACGCGCAATTTATTTTACCGAACTAGATAAACTTGGCGCCGAGACAGTACTGGCTGACCCGCACCGTATCTACATCACTGGTCCATCTTCTCTTTCGGGAGCAGAGTTAGTCTGTCCACCCGCTTTGCGCCCTGCGACCATCCTTTTAATCGGCATGGTCGGTGCCAAGGGTAACTCGATCCTACGCAATATCTACAGCATCAACCGCGGCTACGAAAAACTGGTCGAACGTCTCACCGAACTAGGTGCAAGAGTTGACTATTTGGAAGAATTCTAACTGAAGCACTTTTTTCTTTGTCGCCCTTATTTTGCTATACTGCCTAGATGCACATCATTGTTGTCACCCCACTGCTTCGAGGTACTACCCTGGAATCCCTTTCGTACTTCTCAAGCGTGCCGTATGACATCGGGAGCTTTGTGCAGGTACCGATACGAGGTAAAACTCAATCAGCAATTGTCACAGCTGTTAGACCTGCTGCTGCCAGTAAAACAGCCCTCAAAGCGGCTACATTTTCGCTACGTAAACTGCCCCAGCAAGAAAACACCCGTGCCTTACCAAGCAGCCTGCGCAATGCTGCTGAGCGCCTGACAAAAATCTATCCAGCTTCTATTGGGGCGATTTTGTACCAACTACTTCCGCCTGACGTCCGCAATGGCACCAGACCCTACCCAGCGAGCGAAACCAGTGAGCAAGCCGAAGATACCGCCCCACAAGTCCTGACCGCCAAAGCTGACGAACGATTTTTAACGTACCAAAGTCATATCCGTAGTCAGTTTGCCAAGCGAAAATCAGTAGTATTTGTTGTACCAACAGCTGCGTATATTCAAAGTTCAGCTGCCAGCTTATCAGCCGGGATCAAGGACCGGGTGATCACCCTCTCTCCATCGATGACCAAATCTGCCCGGGACAAGGCCTATACCTCGATCGAGGATACTGAATCTGCCAAACTTATCATTACTACACCTGCTTATGCCTACATTGAGCGAGCAGACTGCAACACTATCATTATTGATCACTCCGGCAGCAACCACTACGTCGCGAGGGTACGACCATATCTCGATCACCGCGAGGCTCTCAAAGCGTTTGCTGTGTCGTGTGGGCGGCAACTAATTCTGGGTGACACTGTCCCAGCGACCGAGGATGAGTACAAACGGCGTGAAGACATCTATACAACCTTTAACGAGCCGGTCAAGCGTATGGCGTTTGAAGCGCCGCTTTCGATCATCACCCAACGAGACAAAGCCAAGCCAGATGTACCATTTCAACTATTCTCAGACGAACTTGAACATGCAGTTACCAGAGCCTTAGAAGGAAAAGGCCGAGTGTTTTTATTCGCGGCTAGACGTGGTCTGGCGCCAGTGGTTGCGTGTATTGACTGTAGTCACATCTTTCGGTGTCCAGACTCTGGCACACCCTACTCACTGATGCGTACGTACAATAATGCACAAGAAGAAGAGCGTTGGTTTGTCTCCAGTACTTCCGGGCGTCGAGTCAAAGCAGCGGATGTCTGCCCAAAATGCGGCTCTTGGCGTCTGCGCGAACGCGGGATCGGCCTGCAGCAAGTCGCTGATGAATGGAAGGATCAATTTCCTGACACCGACCTGACCGTCATCGACCAAGCTACCGCCAAGACTCCCAAAGAAGTCCATAAGCAGGCGCAAGATTTCTTTAAAAAACAATCGGGAGTTTTGATCGGGACGCAGGTAGTGCTGCCGTATCTCAAGCGCGGAGTGGCGGTTAGCGCGATTGTGTCACTTGATGCTGCCCGAAGCATTCCGACCTGGCGAGCCGATGAATCACTGTTTCGACTACTACTCACCCTACGCGAATCCACGAGCCAAGAATTGATTGTGCAGACCCGAACCGAGACCGACAACCTCCTGACCTACGCTACCCGTGGCGCGATCGAGAGATTTTATGATGACGAGATCGAACTACGCAAGATGGTGCAATACCCACCGGTGTGTACGTTTATTTTGCTTACCTGGGCTGGTAGCCTTGAGGCCAGCAACAACGCTGAAGCTCTCATCACCAGCGCTCTGCGCGATGAGCAAATCCAGTGCTACAACCACCCCCACTCAACCACAACCAAGGTCATGCGTCACGGTCTGATACGTCTCAATCCCGAAGACAAGGCGGCCTATATCGACACCCTCGACCGCCTGCGGACTTTGCCACCATATGTAAAAATCGAGGTGAATCCTGAAAGGATTGTCTAAATACACAAAAATTGACTTTTGTGTATTTTTATGTATAATAGTAAGTAGTTATCAACCAGAGGAGGCCAACATGGCATCGCACTTTAAAATCGACGATTTTTCCAACCCTCGCTACATCTTCCCAGCACTTGGACTCATTGCAGTTGCGATGAGTCTCGTGATAGGGATCCGCTTCGAGGGTCTGCCCTTCCCACCCGTAGTGCAGCTGATAATTGCCCTCATGGGACTGGTCGCCATCACGCTACTGGTGATCGGTACCCTGGCAACACGTCAGTCACGGATCCGAGCTGAAGCCAAAAGAAAAACTCCGCGGCGTCGGCCAGGTGTGGTCACTCACCGAGAACGCGACTAATCTGAAAGCTCACCGGCATACACCCTCGAGCCCCATCACTCACAGTTAAGAGTCGGTCGGGGCTCTTTTCTTTTTTCTTACCACTGGACTATGATTCCCTTTTCCCGTATATTTTAACTATTACTTATGGCAAAACTTGTCCCTGAAAATCACCCAGCACTACACACCATGGCGGAGGAAGTGACGCCAGAGGAGTTTGCTGACGGCACGGTAGCCAAAATCGTCAAAGACCTGCGTGCTGCCATCAAAACCTACGATGTAGACGGCTACGCCGCGGTGGCTATTGCTGCGCCTCAGATTGGCGTGAGTAAACGAATCTTCATCACTCAAGATGAATCTAAAGATCGCGAAGATAGACTGCCTTCCTTAGTAGCAGTTAATCCTCGATTCATTAAGACCTCAAAAAAAATGCAAGAGATGGGAGAAGGCTGCCTATCGATCCCTGATACCTACGGTATCGTCGCGCGCCACAAAAATGTAACCATGGAAGCGACAGATGAAAACGGCAATCTCTATACCCGCGGTGCTGGTGGACTATTTTCCACTATTTTGCAACACGAGTACGATCACCTAGACGGAATCCTCTTCCCTGAGCGAGCACTAGAAGTCTGGACCAAGGGTAACGAGCCAGAAGGCTACGAAAACTAACATGTCTACAGCCAAACCTCGGATTGCGTATTTTGGTGGTGAACCTTTAGGTGTACCGGTATTAGAAGAACTCTATCTCACAGGCATCACTCCAGACCTGATTGTAGCGAGCCCCGACAAACCGGTTGGTCGCAAGCAAGTCATAACTCCTCCGCCCGTCAAAGTCTGGGCAGTAGAAAAAGAAATCGAAGTGTACCAGCCGGAGTCATACAAAGGTGACGCAGCGCAAGCAGTGAAAGAGACATTATCGTCGTCAGATTGGGACATATTTGTCGTCGTGGCATATAACCACATATTGCCGCAGTGGCTACTTGATATCCCGAAACATGGCGTGATCAACCTACACCCATCTATGCTGCCGTTCTTGCGCGGCGCTAGTCCGATTCGTACCGCTATTAAAGACGACTTGCGTGACCAAATCGGCGTCACCATCATGCAAATGGACGCCACCATGGACACCGGGCCGATTCTTGATCAAATGCCGATGATTATCTCGGACGAAAATTGGCCGATCCCCGGCCCCAAGCTTGATCTGGCTTTGGCACGCATGGGTGGCGCTATGTTGGCAGATGTACTGCGCGAGTATCTCGCAGGCGAGATAATTCCCCAAGACCAAGATCACACCATGGCAACGTACTGCAGTCGACTGACCAAAGCTGATAGTGAGCTAGAACTAAACCCCCGCAAACTCCCTACCAGCAATAAGGCCCGCCAAGCCTGGCTCAAGATCAATGCCTTTATGGGTATTGGTGACACCTGGTTTATGCACGAAGGCAAACGCATCAAAATCAAAGAAGCGGAGTTTTCCATGGGAAAACTCCGCCTCTTGACCGTGATTCCCGAAGGAAAACCGGCGATTGATTTTGATACCTGGCATCAAGCCCAGTAGCTACAGTTTGATGATGTCGACAATTATTCCAGTGCCTTAGTTTTGGCGTGAAATTAAGTTTTTCATTGCGCGTCCGGCTTTCTTTCCAAGTGAGTCTTTCTTACTCTTCGTGCGGCGAAGTTTTTTATCGAGCTCGTCTCGCACCTCGTCAACGGCAGCTTCAAAACTCTCTTCTGTCGCCTCAGCTCGATGCATAGTACCGTCCACTTGCAAATTGACAGAGAAGTGAAAAATGGAACCCTTATTATTCGCTGCTACCTTGTCAAACTCAGCGTCACAGATAATAGGAGTATCGTCGGCAATAAACTTTTTAAGCGTGTCGAGCTTTTGTTGTGTTGTATCGGTTAAGTCTTGAGCCTCTGCATGGTTGTTGTAGTTGAAGTTAATGTTCATTATTTGAATGATTACCGTAGATAAATTGCTTCTCCGTTCACACTCTGGCTACCCCTCGCACGCCACACACGTCGCAGCCGCTCCAGCATTATGGATACGCGGCTTATTTGCTGAAGTGGTCCCTGCATAGTTGTCACGCATGTACTCGATGATGTCGTTAGATTCGTACATTGCCACATCTTTCTCGGTGTCTACCAAATATGGCACCTGTGACTTACCTCCCTTAGCGATCAACTCAGCTGTTAAGGCTTCATCTCCTTCAATATCTTTTAAGTCTAACGCCACTCCTAGGTTTTCTGCCATGTCTAATACCCGCTGGCAAAATGGACAAGATTCTGTGTAGTACAAACTAAGCATGTGTTTCTGAAGATTAATTCTAATTCCCCTACAGTATACTACGAAATCACGTAGGAGGATATTTCACCAGGTAAAAGAAAAACAGGCAGCCCGAAGGTTGCCTGTTGTGTTGCCTTATGCCGCACCCAATCTGAATACAACATAGTCGCTCATTATTAGCTGATCTTTTATTTGTGACCAGCATTTTGACCGACCAAGTAGCGCTCTTTTCGTGGTCAAGAATCCCAGAGTATTGTCACTTTAACGCGAGGAATGCCCCATTTTTTCGCAGCTTGAATGTCTTTGTCGAACGAAATGTCGAACCTACCGTCGTGTTTTTTGGCAGTTCGATCAAGGCACTCGTAGCGTTTCCCCTTGATCTTAACCCATGTACCCAAAGGCACACGACGAGGACATGCAACCACATCTCTCCGGCCGCAAATATTGTCTCCTGATGCTGCTTCACATGGATTGCTATCTGTTTGGGCTGCTACTGTATTGAAAGCAGTAACGGTAGCGGTCAGTGTTTCCGCACTTGCGGTTTTGGCGAACGACATCAGAGATGCTGTCGCCACAATTGTAAGTGCGTAAAGTATTGTCTTCGTCTTCATTCTTCAATTCCTCATTGTACTATTAGTAGTAAAGTTATGTCCCTCCAGACATACCCAGTTAACCTCCCATTTGTATGACGCACGAGTCTTGAATTTCTTTCACAGCCAAAAAATAGCGCTGCAAGCCGGCAAAGTATCACTATTATATATGTTTGTAAAGACCTGCGCAGCCACTAGGATATTCATCTAATGCAAACAAAAAGCGCCTCAATTGAGGCGCTTTTTGTTTGTTAGTCGGTTGACTACGCAGCTTCTTCTGTAGCTGCTGGTGCATCTGCTGCTCCTTCCTCTACTAGAGAAACGTTAACAGCGTTTGGTCCTTTTGGACCTTCACCTACTTCGAAAGAAAGCTTGTCTCCTTCTCGTAGATCGTCAAATGCTACACCTTGTAGTTCATTAACGTGGAAGAATAGATCTTTGTCTGATCCTTCTTGTGTAATGAATCCGTACCCGTTATTTAGTCGTGCGATAGTTCCTGTTGCCATAATAGTTTTGCTTTAAACAAATAATAATCTCAAACCTGTTTTGAGATTGCCTAAACACCTACATACATATTTGTTTAATACAATCGATTTGAACTGACATAATACACCTTTTTCATGGAAAGTCAATAAAAATGCGCTTCTTTTTCCACAGTCGTCTATATAGCAATTGAAAACAAAGGCTCAATTGAGTAGATAACGTATGACCTGACCCTTGCCAAATCTTATTTATTTTGACGTAGTGTGTATTGTACGAAATATCTACCCAGAGCTCGCGTATCATAGAGCAAGGTAAAATCAGAATTTTCCTGTATTTAATTAAGTTAATAAAATATATATTCTATGCAGAATATCCTAATTGTAGGAATTATAGTGATTATTGGTATTGGTGGTTTCTTACTACTACAACCAGCTGCAGAGCCGGTGATTGATGACACCGTAGTAGTAGAAGAAGTGGAAGTCGCCAGTGAACCAATGGCAGACGATATGGAGGCGATGGATGAAGCAACTTCACCTGACATTGTTGAGACCGCAATTGCTACTCCTGAACTTAACACCCTTGTAACAGCAGTTACAGCAGCAGAGCTGGTGACTACCCTACAAGGAGAAGGACCATTTACTGTATTTGCTCCAACTGATATGGCATTTGGTGAATTATCACCAGGTATACTTGAGACTCTACTTGATCCAGCAAACATCGCGGATCTGCAAGGAATCCTTACATACCATGTTGTTCCAGGGATAATAACAGCCGCTGACCTTAGCGACGGAATGACGGTGGAAACCGTTAATGGTCAGACAATCGAGATCAGCGTATCGCCAGACGGAGCATTGGTCAACGGAGACGCTCGTGTAGTGATTCCAGACGTAATGACGAGTAATGGTGTCGTACATGTGATCGACAGCGTACTACTTCCAGCAGCAGAGTAAGCACGACTCTCTAAGCATAAAACCAGCCGTTTGGGCTGGTTTTTTGTTTGTGGCTTTCTTTATTAGGTATTTCATTGCTATATACACCGAACAGTGACATACTCGTGGCAATGAATAACTACAATGGTGGCGGATTTAAAGCCGGTGCCCCAAAATTTGGAGGGCAGAAAAAAGCGCGGACGAACCTCAAGCATCCAGGCAAGCACAAACACGAAAAAAGAAACAACGGCGCAGACAATGAACAGTTCTCCGCGCTGTGCAGTGAGTGTAGCAAAAGCTGCCAAGTACCGTTTCGCCCATCAAGCGACAAGCCTGTGTACTGCAGTGCTTGTTTTGGAATGAAGAAGAGTACCAACCAATCAAGAGACGGTGCTCATTCAGCCAAGACTGCTCGAGTTAGCCAATCAACATCATCTGAACACAGTGCTGCCCAGAGACACCTCGGCGAAACCATGACGCAGATGAAACGACAGATACAGGACCTCGACCAAAAACTCAACCGAATTCTCGATATGATCAACCCTCCCCTGACCGCTTCAGCAACAGAACCAGTTGTCAAAAAGACAGTAGTGGCAAAAGCCAAGAAGACAGTTGCAAAGAAAGCCGTTCCCAAAAAAGTGGTCAAGAAGACCGCCCAGAAGTAGTCATGACAATCTCAAAATACCTCTATTAGATTAATAGAGGTATTTTGTTATAGAAAAGTCCCGCCAGAGTTATGTGTATCTCCAAAGGACGGTCCTTCGAAGAAGCTTTATTCTTTTTCAGACTTGGACTTAAGCTTTTCGTCATATTGATCCCTGTCACTAAAAGACAAAATTTTATCTTCCGCCATACCGTCAGCTTTAATAATGGAATAAACCAATCCGATCACAATACAAGTGATCAATAAGGTGACGATGATATTAGACCCAATCGTTGTTTCAAACGGCAGTACCTTATTAAGCACAGCCGTTAAGGTGTCTTTCCAAGTAAGAGCAGCCGCAAACACGAAAGCCGTTATAAGCGCATCAAGTAAACGATCTTTGATTTGTTTTGAGACCGTCATATGGTCAGCCTAAAAAGACAGGGTTGCTTAATAGCTCTGTTATCAAAGATCATAGATTTAAGTATTTTCCTCTATTATTGTGATTTCCTCAGCGTTAAATTCATTAAGAATCTCAGTGACCTTGTCAGCGTCATCAGTATGAATACTGACCAACGCATCACCAGCATCAACCCGCTCTTCAAAATTTCTGGCCTTTGGCTCACTTACTCCCATAGACATAAGAGCACCTACCAGCCCTCCGATTGCAGCTCCAGCTACACCAGTACCAACTACAACACCAGCACCACCTGTAATACCTAGAAATGTAGCAAGGGGTCCTGCCACGACTACTGGGCCCAATGGACCGAGTAGTCCAACCACCCCTACCAATCCAATAGCCGCACCAATCAGACCACCCGTAGTAACTCCACTAGCTGCTCCTTCAACGGCGGTGCCTGAAGTAACATCATCACCTTCACCATAAACCTTTTTTCCATCTTTATCTTTGTACACGTACGAAACTTCGTCGTCTGAAATGTGTAACTCTTTGTGTAAGTGATTGATGGCCTGATCGGACACTTCAATATCTGTAAATACAGCGAAAATAATTTTTTTTATAATTTTATAATTTAGGAGATTAATTAAATATATACATGCTATTAATAGGTAAGTAGTTGATCAGTCATACTAATTAGTTGAGTAGCTAGAGCTAGACTCACCTATAAAATAGCTTGCGAATATTGCACTTTTATTCAATACATGATGGTCATCTATAGAGCCGTTCGTAAATCAATCTAATTACAGAAAAATCACTTAGCACCAAGAAAGTCTGGCGTTTTATAACTATTGCAGCAGCGCAACCCATATGGGCGTAATAAGTCTGCATCTCGTACGGCTCTGAATGTACAGATTATTAAAATAAATTTATTTATTATGCTTTGGACAATTGCTGTCGTACTTCTTATTTTATGGCTTCTTGGGTTCGGCTTCAACTTCGGTGGAAACTTGATTCACACTCTGCTCGTTATTGCACTCATTATTGTTGCTGTTAATCTGCTGACTTAGTGTTGTGTGACAACTCTATTTAGTTTCTTTGCGTCACAAAAATATAGGTAGGACTTTCGTGCCTTAACACAACAGACAGAGAGACTGTTACTCTCGCAGAGCATTAGCAATAAAAAAAGACCCTCTTGCAGGGGAATTTTTGTTGGATGCTCCACGACCTAAGCACGTTTTATCAACGTGCTTCATCTTGCTCCCCCTCTTGGACGAGTTCAGAACTTTCAATTGGGCAAAGGTGCAAAGAGAATTAGATTTTAGTGGAATTCTAGATCTTTATAAAGCTCCCTTATCTGCTTAGCTTTATGTGGGTATGCAATCTCAATGCTGTAATTTTTATTATCAATCGGGCAACGTTTGTGGACTTCGATCATCTTTGAAATAAAAAGTTTTTTCCAATCGTTCAGAACTAACTTTGCGTGCTCTTCCCAAGAATAAATTGTAATTATTGGCAGTTCGGATCCCCATTTAGAAAAACCACTATAGTAATTATTTCCTAGTTTTATGTCACCTTTTGCAGGAAATAGATTTAATATCGAACGGACTACGGTCTCTGGATTATCTACTGGCAAACCAGTCTTTTTATCTACAAGAGGATTTGTGTAAGCGGTGTGTGCAACTACTTTATTCCTGAAACGCCTTATTGGCTCCATCTGATCAAGCAGGTATTGAATGTCTGATTTTGCCTTAAAAGCAATTTTTCCAGAAGAAGCGACCTTAAGGAACTGACACATACGCTTATATTCAAACGTCAGTAAGTCCTCCATTAAGCAGAGTTGATTAACATAACTTTGGGTACGAGAACCAATTCTTATACCCAAATCATTTAAATCATCGACATTTTTTTGAGAGTAACCCTCTTTTTTTCTCCTAGCATCTATCTTTTTGTGAGTGTTATTGTAATCATCAACAGCTTCTCCGACTAGCCACTCTGTTGCAGAATAAAGCTTATCAAGAGGGTCGGGAGAAATAACATTCGGGATATAGATTAAAGACTTCTCTTTTTTATTGCGAACTTTTATACCCGCATCCATTAGATCCTTAAACATTATTCAAGGTTAGCAGGATTGATAAGTACTGTAAACAAAAGTAAAGTAATGGTTGTTATGTCTAAACAACCTAAAAAGACTCAGGGTTCTGAAAAGATGAACAGGTACATTGAAGACCTGATACGCAATCGCTTTTTTGTCGGGAAGATAAAGCGTTTAAATCGAAATTGGAAGAAAAGAATGTCCAATATGCCAAATGGGATGTATGACACTTGGACTGATGAAGATAAACAGAAAGATTTAGAATTTCAGAAAGAACTAAACGGTATTATGGAAAGCTACCGTATTCTAGAAAGACGAATACGAAAGTTCTCTAGAGATGATTATTTAAAAACCAAAGCCTCTCTCTCAGAGAACTATCTCTTAGATAGTGATCAGATTACCTATGTCGAAAGCTTATTTAGAGACGAGCCAGAAAGTTATCGTGTATATGCTAAAGATGTTGCAGATATGGATATGTG
>Ga0129324_10000941_pt1 | contig 19719 bp, 38 predicted proteins | sample CPBDNA_7_FD_96879 | JGI IMG/M metagenome (GOLD analysis project Ga0129324, IMG submission 96879) | Freshwater to marine salinity gradient microbial communities from Chesapeake Bay, USA - CPBay_Spr_15_0.2_DNA | ecosystem: Environmental > Aquatic > Marine > Coastal | place: USA: Chesapeake Bay... | reverse complement strand
TAAACTCAACATCTTTGACTGCCATGAGATTCTCCTTTTCTCTTTCCATAAATTCCATATAGTTGCCATAAATATCAATCTCCTGAGAACGGTATATGTGGGGACGAAATGTCATTGCCTACTCCTAAATTTTGATTATGATATAATATAGCATAAACAACAGGAGTAGGCAATGATAAAGAGCTCATTAATACTGACCTCGTTCTCTCTCAAGATCTCTTAATGTTCTGCGTTTCAGTTTATTTTCTACAGTCTTAGGCGGGTCTTTTTCCTTCACCACAAAAAGATGAGGATAAGTTAGTCTAAATAACTTAATTCTTTCTTTAATATCACGAACCCTTTGCTCTAGACTTGTTAGAGTCATTGCTCCACCTTTCGTCAAAAAGGGCTTCACTCCAACTCATACCTGTTAATATCAGAATCATTAAAAATCCTAGGTATGCTAAGAGTCCGTACAACCCTTCTCCAAAATATCGTTCAGCTACTACATGAAAAGAATACATGATGCCAAAGTTAGCAGTTAGTACTAAAATGTTTTTAGTTAGTTTCTTTAGGAAGCGTAGTTTCATTCTCGTTTTCTCCTTCGAGTTCAATACTGATTTGCCCACAGATATAGGTTTCCATATCTTGAGATTCAAATCCTCGTTCTTCTAACCACTCATACCAGTCGTCAGAATTCTCTATCTCCTCCCGTAATTCCTCCCTTTGTTCATCAGTCCATCCTGTTTTCCAGACTCTAAAATCCATCCAACAACCGTCCCAAGTATGATCACATTCAAAATCTGTTAATGCTGAGATTTCAAAATCATCATATACATTATTATCTTCACAATGCTTATTATGTTCTTCTAAATTAGTCATTTCTTCATCAGTGACGTCAGCATAAAAAGCTCCCCAACGCCAACCAGTTTCAACATGAATCCACACGTTATCATCATTCTTAAAAAACTCAATCTCAACAGTTGATTTCTTATATGCAGGTTCAATTTTGATTTTTGTCATCACTCATCCTTCCAACAGCTTCTAGTATCAAAGTGTTAACAGTCAACGTAACTTCATCTATATCTAAAGACTCGTCCTCTAGTTCTAAATCATAGCCTAGCTCTAGAGTATCCTCTTTGAGTTCTATATTAGATACACGAAACTTAGCTCCTTCAAATTCATACCCAGGAGGAATAACTGTCCAGCTTTGAGGTAATTTTTCGTTAGTAATTAATTTTTCCATGTGTTTCTACCCAATCTTCAACCGATACAATATCACTCATATCGACATTGCACCACGGATCAGTAATAACAATGGTGCCATCACCTCGTTCCATAAAATTGCCATCGTGTAAGTCAATTTTAGTGAACTCCTGCCAATTATCTTCCCATCGAAATGATTCTTCGTCATCCGTAGTAAAAGCATCAGTATGGCTAACAATTGCTTTACAAAGGTCAACTATATATTTACATTCTCTATCATTATAGCCATGACCTACAAAGTCGTCAAACAGTTCTTTTTTACTAATACTTCCCTCAACTATATGATCTCTGATAGAGGACGCCTCATCAGTCAAAGTAGAGGGTTCGAGACGTTCCATAATAGTAATATAATAATCTTCAAACTCTCTGTGCGAGTAAATTTTAGGCACAAAAGGATTATCCTGATTTTTTGCAACAATCCAGTGGTAGTACCCTAGCCACGGATCATCCATATTAGTACCAATCTTAATTACCTTATCATAGTCGTTACCTTTTTGTACGACAGCAGAATAACAACCAACACCTACAAGGGCATTACCTGCTTTTACAACATTGGTTAAAACTGTGTTTGCTGTAGACATTATAGTATGATATCCGCTAGTTGTGGCCAATCTTGAAGTAATCTGACACGAGCTTCTTGACTCATATAATGTTCAAGTGCTGCCCAAAGTACCCAAATTTCTACTATGACTGCCCCGTCTTTTTCTGGTATAAGAGAAAGTTCGATGATGTCATCAGAAAGCACACGTTTTACAACTTCATACATCTGATCAGAGGTTAAAGCTATGGTTGCCATCAGTGTAGTGTCCTTTCTGTTTCGTACATTTCAAATAAATCTTGTTGTATTTCTTGCCATTCAATTGTAGCTGCCTGAAACTCTATACTACCGATCCCAAATTCAGCAGCAGCTTTCAGTAGAAACTCTGTCTCTGGAATGTTAAAGTGGTCACACGCAAAAATTTCACCTTCTAACACAGCTGCTTTAATCTTACCCATTATACTCTATCTCCCATCATTGCGTCATTAATCTCAGCAGACATCATACACTCATGCTCATCTTCTTCCATCTCAGAAGCAGAATCATACGCAAATTTATAAACATAACGCTTAACAGCAAGTTGCCCAAGAGCAGACTCGATAGCGTCCCAATCATAAGCATACTCTGCTCTTTTGAGACGATCTTCTAGTTCAGATACTTGATATGCAAAAGTTTCTACAACAGGATAGAGTTGAGTTGAAGTGGTGCAGTTGCGAATAATTGTGATGTCGTGGTTCATTGTCATGCCTATCTCCTCATTTTCTGTAAACAGTATATCAAATATAGGGCTAAAACGCAAGAAGGGAGTGAACTACGTTTGTCCACTCCCTCCACGAGCATTTAGATCGTGATGATCAATCAATAGGATCAACTCCGTGCCAGACAAGGTGTAAGGTGCGCTCCCCACATTGGCTTGTTGAATCTAGCTTGAGATTTTGCTTTCTCCATTGTTGGAAATTACACGTTAGTGTGTAATTCGTGTATAAAGTCGGAACTAAACACACTGACCTGTCTGGTAGGCTAAACCCTTGGTTGTCTGGTTAGGCCAACCTAGAAGCCTCTTAGGAAGCAGTCACTCCGAATGAGAACTTCCCGTTTGATGATGATGGTGACAGCCACCAGCCTCGCCTGTCACCGTGAAGGCACGATACACCGTGTGATTCCTTCCCCGACTCTCAGTTAGTTTATCCACACTGAGACACTGTGGTGGGGGTAGCTAACCCCCTTTACAGAGCAGAGCCTGGTTATATACCCAGGATGCAAGGTTGGCGCTTGTAGTATCGAATTAACTGCATACCAACCGATGAGTTAAACTAAATGCCTGACCCTACCGAAGTAGTTTGTTACGTAGGGCTGTGCACGCCCAGCCTGACATTTGTTTTTTCTACTCAGCCTTGCAACGCTTTACAGCCAACGGCACTGAGCAGATAGTAGTAGGTCTTAGTGCGCTACTACACCCATCAAACGAGTTAGTGCGTCTTTCGTTGCACCCTCGAATCCAGTAACATCAAAGCCTTGAGCTTCAATATCACGCAGGATTTCTTTCTTAGAAGGACCATCCTGCTTTGCGGCAGACTTTTTAGGAGATGCCACATATGCTCCCTCGCGAACGAGCTTGGAACGGACAGAACGAACAGTTTTGTCCATTGATTCAGCAATCTGGTCAAGACCATCGTTGCCGAGTTCATTATACATTTCGATCATAGTATTGACCATTTCCGCAGTATAATTTACAGATTTTAGAGTAGCTTCAGCCATAATTCACCTCGATTAGCTCTGAAACGTGATGGCAATAGTCAGAGGCATTGCCGTTCCCTCATTCAATAAATACATAATATCAAATAAATAACCTACAAGCAATTCAAAAATCATGGGGAAGACTGTGTTCTCTACTAGCGAAGGTTATTTTGAATGGTGCCTAGTGCTTAACACATCGTGGGCTTCTCTTGCGTTCGATACTGACAGGACTTCCCCTGAGACTTTGCGGAGGGTTTTTTAGAGTCGGTTATCCCTTACCTCAACGACATTTAGATAATACGAAATATTTAAGTAAAAAGCAAACAGAATGTTTAGTTAGATTCCAACACAGCCCCCACACCCGCCTGTTGAATGAGCCTTCTTCAAACGAGTGAAAGAGATTGACTTTGACTACCCCCGTTGGTAGAAAAAGAACTCAATACCCAAAACAAGACCCTTACCGTTTCGGGGAGCTACAACACGTCGCTGGTAGGCGACAGGCGACGGGAGCTCACCCAGAAAAAGGTGGGGATGTTTTTTACATCGTTTCCCCTTGCCCCTCAGAGCCGATGGCACGGTTGCGCGTTGTGCAATGCGCCTACTCTTGATTTTTTTACAAGCATCGTGTAGGTCTGGCTTGGGAGTCGCAAGTGGTGCCTCACTTACTTTATCGCAGTAAACGGCTTCCTTCACCCATGAGCGTGGGACAGATAAGTTACAGGCTGAGACGCTTTCCGTGACTCCGTTGGATCATTAACTGGTTTTAACTTTCGCAGTGCTTTCCACAAGGGTAGCAGTACCTGCCCAGAGGATGATGCCTCAACTCATCTTGTATATACATAATATCGAAAAATTTAGAAAAGAGCAACAGCAAAGTGAAATTTTTAAGAGTTGCTCGACTTATTTATTTATGGTTTTTAACCATTTCTTGGTAGCGCAAAACTACCTTCTCGTCTCTCAGGTGGCAACCTGTAAAAAGCCATATAAAACGCTCTTTCCAACTTGCTTTGTGTGCTATACCATTAGGTTCAATCACTTTAAGAGTAAAAAACTTGCGTATCATAGAATTGCTCCTTTTTCGTTCAAGAGATTAAATATATCTAAAATCAGAGCAGAAGGCAATCTTAAAAATAATTCAAATACGTATCGAGCTGTAACTAATGATCCTTTTTAGTATTAGGTAACCCTGTTGAGACTCTAAGTTTACGCTTAAGTTTCTTAAATTTTTCTTTAAGTTTAATACGTTTCCTAGATTCGTGAGTTTTATTTTGCATTTTTGGGTCAAAATAATCTTGAATAGGATGAGATCCGCTACGATTTTTCAACAATAGCCTCCACTAGCATCTCTTTTAGTTTTTCAATCTCACGATTTTTTAATTCTAATTTGATGTAAGATTCTTGTAGTAAACCTTGTAGTTCATTTACGTTATATTTTAGTATTGATTCTGTAGACGTTGTTCTTCCCTGACTTGTTTGGCCGGGGTTATATGACGCTCTATAAGTCATTTATACCTCCTATGACTCTACAAAGGCACGCTCAAGTACAAAAGTTCCAGGTTCGTTGCGAGTGCCTTCAACAAACCCCTTTTCTTCAAGTATATTTTTCATATCTTCATTAAAACTCATATTACCACAAAGCATAATACGAGCATTATCAGGACTAATATATTTCATAATTTTGTCTGTTTGAATCATAGTAGTAATTCTTTCATTATTAGCCCATGCTTCTTGTGTTACTATCGGAATATAAAGTATATCTGCTTCTTCACCTAAAAACTCGTCAAATGCTTGTAAATCTTTTTTGTGTGAAACAGACCAAACAACAAAAATACAGTCAAATTGCTCATAGGTAAAAGGATCGCGTAAAATACTGATGAAGGGTGCAATACCTGTGCCAGTAGCAAAAAGCCAAAGATTAGTACCTTTTTCATGTTGTGTAAGATTAGTCATAAGTAAAGAACCAGTAGGTTTTTTACCTATCATTATTTCATCTCCAACCTCCATTTGCGAAAGTTGAGAAGTGAAAGCTCCGTCAGTTACATTTATTGAGTAAAACTCTAAATATTCATCATACGGGCCGGATGTATATGAATAAGCTCTTTTTAGCTTACCATCTAGAGTAAGCATACTAAACTCCCCCGCCGTGAATCGGTGAGACACAGGGCGTTCAGTTCTAAAACTAAATAGTTGATCCGTATAATGATGTATGTCAGTTATAAGTACTTGATCAAATGCCATCAAAAGTCAATTTGCCCAAGCCCTGAACCAAAAGGTGAGCCATGACGAACGTCGTGATGAGCATGTTGACTAGCTGCATCTTCATATGGACAATCTTTCACATTACAGGGCCAAATAGCAGGTTCTCCTCCTGACGCATCCCATAGATTGATAGTACAAATAGAACACTTACCTACTGCTTCTCCAAAGTCTTTTTTAGCCACTGATATCTCCTCCGCAGTGTGGACAGACCGATTTCTTTACAGCCTTTTTGATTATATTACGAAGCTCTTTTGCTTCTTTAAGTTCTCTTTTGATAAAGTCTTTACGCCTATCTGACTTAGCTCGTTCAAGTTCTATTTTAAGATTCTTTTTTATCTTGAGAAGTTTATCCTCAAAAACAGGAATAAAAGAAGTAATAAACTTATCATCTTTTGACATCGAATACGCCTAACACGAAGTTTTCAGCACAATCTTCTGCATAACGTTCGCTATGATCGTATAGTGGTCTTTTTTCTAACCAAGCATCTTGATAGTATAAATCTACATAGAATCCTTTGTCATCTTTACAAACATGAGCAATTCTATCTTCATACTGTTCAACACCAAAATAACTACTAATAATCATCTTCATCCTCCGAGTCATAATTTATGGCAGGTAGTTCAATTTCGTTAATTTTTATACAGTCTACAAGTTCGTCTGTAGTCATGTACTTAATCAATGACGTTACAAGATAGTAGGGTTCTACCCAGCCGTCTTCCATACCTTCGATAATTTGATCTCTGATATCCATTAGTCTTTACTCCATGAATGTTCATAATACACTAAAAAACCCATGCCACCTAACTCATTCCATTTTTGAATAGTCCAACGTTTATCATCATATAACACATCCCCTGGCTTACAATAGGGAAGTTTATCTTTTGATTGCTCAACTACAATTATATCTTCACTCTTAAACCCAAACTGATTCAACCAGAAGTGTTTATTTTCGATTACAGTGTTAACATGCTCTTTCTTATAGTGAGAACCCATGGCAGTGAGAATTTTCATATTTTTTTCAAAACCAGATGCATTCTCTACTTGATACATCTTTCTAAAAAATTCCATGTTCTTAGTTGGAGGAGAAGTTCTGAATATTTGAGTGTAGTTATCAGCCATAAACTTTTCTAGTTTACCATGACCACCAAACAAATCACCTTCCCAACCAAGAGCTAAACACCCGACATAGAAGTCTGCAATTACACCATCAACGTCTAAATAAATCACTCAGACTTCTCCTGCTCTTCTGCGTAAAGACGCTCTTCTTCTAAGTACTCTTCCATCCATTCGGAGATTCTATACTCGTCATCAAGATCATCCCCAATACATTCACGTAACTCAGCAGGAGTCTCACAATGTGCATAGTCAATATGCTCATTACCTTCTTCAGAATTATATGACCCAACAAAACACATACCAGGCTCATAGTAAGTAGCTTCTACATAAATACCTTGCTCATGTGCGGCGTCGTATACACCGATAGGAGGACCCCATGCAGTATCGAAAGTCATTACTACATTTAGATCATCTACCCAATTCATGTCAATGATATTAGCGTCCCACTTAGTACCCCATGCTTCAACACGAGAAAAGTACCACGAGTCTTGATCCCACTCTTCAGGAACAAAGAAACCAAAGAATGACCAGTTGTCGTCATCTGCTTCTTTTTTCATGTGCTGGAAAAGTTCGTTAGCTTCTTCTTTTGTGGGAAAAGTGAGTGTTAGATTATTATTACACCAATTTGGCATTGCCTACTCCATATATCTGGTTAAATCTTTATCTTTGATTAATATAACAAATATGACAGTAAAAGGCAAATAGAAAGAAGACGCAAGTGTGGTGTGAGACCTAAGAAACTCCGTTTCATCACTAGCTCCCTACGGTCGCACAACTAAACGATAGCCTGTGCCGCGCTGTTCGCCAGCGTTCATATCGTTATACAACTTGCACACATAAATTAGCATGAAAATCAACAATGCGCAATCATCATTTTTTAAGGTTTGCGACAATTGAGATTCATTTACTCTGGTTTAAAATCAACAGATAAAATGTATCTATCTAAATTAGTCTTATTCCAAGCACGATGTAGACAATTATCATCAAATACTAGTATCTTGCCTTCTTCCCATTTACTAGAAGACTTCTCAACCTGTATTTTAATATCTCCTTCAGGAACTATCAATCCAAGATGGGCTCTATATAGAGATCCAGGCCACCCCTTGTGTGCACGAATCTTAGTATTTGCTCCTAGTTTAACGAACACTGAGGTACTCCAATTAGGAACAGTAGATTTTATAAGATCATGTGTTAAAGGAGCATTGAGACTGAAAGATTGAGCATCACCATAGGCTGCGCCCCATCTTTTAATATGAGCTATTCTTTCTGGATTATGAATAGAAAGATCTTCGTTTAACTGAATAATTGGAACAGAAGACCATTCTTTGCCTCTAGTGATAGTATGAGAGTAGTGCTCGGTATCTACAGTGCGAGCATCTAACATTTTATCTATAACCTGTAACAGTTCTTGCCTGATCAAGTGCCAATTCTGCTCTAAAGGTTTTAAGAAAGGAAAATCATCAGAGTTGTATATATATCGTTGTTTCATTACATTACTCTATTTTTTTAAGATTGCAGTGATTGAGGTGTCGCCTACAAGGTATCGATGTGCAGTAGTAATTTCATCGTCAAGCACAACATCACAGCTTGTCTCTTGTGCGAGTGCTAAGACTTCTGCTAGTTTAAATGCTTCCACATTAAACATAATAGCAATGTCTGATGTCGCAGAGCCAATGTCTCCTTCAAAACCGTCTACAGTGCGTGTTTGATTGATATTGCAATTCAACCAAGACTGAACTCGTTTATCCCAACAGTATCGAGAATAGTTTTTATGGTCAGTGTCTGAAGAAGCGTGATGCATCCATATCTTCACAGGATTGATTAGATGGTTACGCTGTAGCCGTTGACGAAAGACAATCTGAAAGCGAGGTGAGTAGGAAAAGTTAGCGGCTGAATGTGGAAATGTGGTATTAAGATAGTATAATCTACCATCAGCTTGTGTCGGCCAAAGATGTTGATTTTCAATGTCAACTAGAAATGACTCATCAGTTGATAGAGCAAACTGCCAACGATTGTCTATGTCACAGTGTGAACGATAGCATCTACCAGAATCCATCACCATAACTTGACACTCTCCCGGTCTATCAAGTGTATTCCATAGCTGTTCTAGCTCAGTGTTTTTATACTGAGGTAGTAGATGTCTTTCTCCGTAGTAGAAGTCATCAGTGTGAGTATGAATTGAGATAGGGACGGTATTGAATCCACGAGGAGAGGTCAGCCAGTCAGCCGCACGTGAGACGTCAAGTTGTAAATCTTGAATAATCTGTGCCGAATCAAAAGTTTGAGTTGTGTATAGTGTAATCATACTAATGGGTCATCCCATTCAAGGTGTTATTTAGGAGCTGTAAAATATATGTTGTCATTCCGATTTGCCATCTCAGGAGAGTCAGTCCAAGGAATCTCACCTACATGTGGTAGTGTGATGGTAATACCTTCATTATATATAGTGCAATCAGCATTGTCAACATGAGGTAGAGTTCTCCAAAGTGGTTGTCCAATAGCTTGATATGTATGTGTTGTAACAGGAGGAATTGTGAGGCTTGTAAGAGCAGTGTTTAGATCGATAGTGTGCTTTTCCACTAGTAGATCTTGCATCTCGGAGTGATCAATGACAAGTCTTACAACGCCTAAACTCAGTATCTTTTTGAAATACTCTCTTCCTTCTGGTTCTGCTGAAGTGAGTGCTTGATCTAAAAAGAGAGAATTAAAACGATATACATAGTAGGTAAGAGTTTTTGGATAGATAGTATAGATAGATTGCCAAAGAGAAGCAACCTTAAGATACTTTAAATTGTATGCACAACTCATATCTTCAATGTATATCGCCTCCCAGCCTTTAATCGGTTTAGAAATGTTGTGAATCATAAAGGGAACATCAGGATAGTTTCTTTTGGCTAGTGTTTTGTTAATGGTGGAAAGATCAACACAGGTAGCTAGTATGCCTTGTTGTCTAGCATAGTTAGCTAATCGACCTATTCCACCATATAAAAACAATACACGTTTGTCTCGTAGCTCTTCAACATATTGATCTAGTTGACGGCACTGAAACTCATGAAATTGAATATTGTTAGTATAAAATCCACAATTACCAAGAGCGAGGTGCTCAGAAGAAACTCTAGTCTGTGGTATACTAATTTCCATTAGTTAGTTACCGTACATCTTCATAAGAGAATCAATCTCACTCTCAGCGGGAACACGAAGCAGTTTCTTTTCTTGACTAGCAATATAAGACTTTGAAGTGAGAATTTGATTGTAGGCTGAGATAACAGGAGAAGAGGGGTTATTAGTCCAAATAATCTGTCCATCAGTAAACTCAGGCCAGTTAGGATCACCAATCAAGTCACCAATAAAGGCATTACCTAATGGATTGTTACGGACTGTGGACGCAAAGCAAGTTCCGTGACCTTTTACTGTACGAAGTGACTGATTCACAGAAGAAAACATATCTACGTCACCTGCGATAGCCGCTTTATTCTTCTTACCTCCTCCACGATACTTTTTGATTTCAATTTGTGCGCCAAGTGCATCAAAGCTTTTTTGGAAGTATTCCATTGATTTACCGCCAGCACCTACACCCATAGTGAGGGTACGGCCTCCTAAAAAATCGTCCATTGAAATTGATTTGTTTGGGGATGCACAGACATTAATTGGGCCAACATAAGGAATTGCAACCGCTTTAATCTTTTCTTTTCCAGTCATAACACAGCGACCTTCTGAAGCTCCAGGATTATAATCTCCAGTGAGCTGATACATTAAAACATCACCAGACGCAGACTGCGCATAGTTAAGCGCATCAGCACACGACTTCATATACTGTACGTTAACATCAAACCCTTTTTCTTCAAGTAGTGGTTTGATTTGTTGAATATGTGAATCAGTTGACCCGCCTGGTTTGAAATAAGTTAAAATATCTACACTAGCTGCATAGCTTTGAGTAGAAAATAGGCAGAAACCTAATGATAGAGTTTTTAATACGTTGTTCATAGTAACCTTCCTAAAATATCATTCTATAAACTTCGTCTACGATAAGTTCGCTTACAAAGTATCCGTAGACGAATGTGTACTTTGAACTTGTGTGAGAGATTATCATCCCTATAACAAGAGATAATCCAAAAACAATAAGAGAAAGAAGTATTCTTGATTCATTGTATGCCAAATATAACATGATAAATAAGCTAAAAGCAATCAAAAAGTGATATATCCAATGTTTACACGAATCATAAACTTTTAACACTAAATCAAAGAAAACTCCAGCTATTAACCAATTAAAAGTATTTATTATTAAAAGTATTGTGACAATGTATAACCAGTTATTGATAAACCACTCATAAGAGTATGAATAGGAAAATCCTTTAACTTCAGCAACTCCCATAAAGATAGCTTCTGAGAATACTATAGGAAGTCCAAACATTAACAAAGGTACTAAAACAGAAATAGAACCAGCGTTGTTAGCAGCTTCTGCGCTTACTAATCGACTAAGTTTTTGATCATCATCTGTTTTATCAACACAATAACGTTTTTCAATAGAATCAGCAAGATTAGAACTAGCAGTGTACCCACTACCAGGGACAAAACCACTGAAAAAACCAATCATTGTACCACGCAGTACAGAGGGATTATATAAGTATCTTTTCAAAAATAAAAGACGTTCACGTAAAGAAAGAATAGAAATATGTGGTTTACTCTCGTGTCTCTGCGAAATACTTTTTAGAGCGATAGGAACTAGTAATAACCCACTAAATAACGGAACCATCGGTAAACCTCCGTCTAACTGACTAATTCCAAAAGTTAATATTCTAGTATCAAAAAAATCATCCCAACCAACTAAGCTAGCTACAATACCTAAACAAAGAAAAATTAATGATAGTAAAAACTTACCAGAGTTTAGAATCAGAGCAAGACTAGTAGCACACAGCATAAAAAATACTACTCTACCTTTCATCATAAATAGTAAACTCTCGGGCGTAAGTAGCACTATAAGACTTGTAAAAAACATACTAATTAAAACAGCTATATAACTAGCAGAACTAGCACTTGCTAACACTTCTGGCCCCCGTCCTTTAAGTGTTAGTGGGTATCCGTTTTTTACAGCAGGTAGACTACTTGATTCTCCTATAACTCCAAACACGCTAGCACTAACACTACCATAGTATTGACCAGAATTTACAATTCCAAGATAAAAACACATCAACACCCATATATCGACAAAAGATAAAAGTAAAACAGGGTACATCAATAGCATAAGCATTGCAGCACCTATACCAGGCAGTAATCCCATTAACATTCCAAAGAAAATCCCGGTCACTAACGCTAAAATTTCAAAGATCATATCTTAATAGGAACAAAAGCTCCCTCCTCTGGTGTGACTTCTTGTTTTGACCAGTTTAAGTTTAGAGTCTCAGGCAGTATTGAATAATCTATATGAGACAGTTTATTTAACTTTCCTACATACTGGTTAAAAATAATCTCAGTATGCAATATTTTATCAAATAAGTAAGCATTTTGAGGATTAGAATTATCATTTATCATCAAGTCAAAGGGGCAAAATGTTGATCGTTCATGATGTCTTAACCAAGTGGTCTCAGAACTAACTCTTGAATTACATTCCATAAATAATAAATTATCGTGTGTACGGGGTTTCATAAACTGCAATTGTATCATTCTTCTCTTTACATTAAGATATTTTTTAAATTTAGTAGCAGAATCTAGTATGAGATCAAGCTCTTTTTTCTTTGGAAGATACGGATTAATTGTAGATATGGCTAAAGAGTGTTCTGTCGGTAAATAATTACTCGAAACAAAAGTCCAATCTCCGTAATAGTCAATATAAAATACAGCGTTGATTCTGTACTCTGTATCGTGCCATTCCTGAGAAAACTCCCAATCAGCTGGTACATAGTCTTTAGAATTAATTTTTTTAAGTTTAGGGAAGCTATCCCTTAAATTTTTATTCCAATGTGATTTATTTCTCTTTACTGCTAGCCACTCGCCTGTTTTATTTGGGATAGGAATATTAAGTTTTTGACATATCTTATACTGAGCACTTTTGTATTGACTAAATTTTAGAAAAGCGTCATCAAATTGAGAAGCACACTTAAAATGAGTGTTTATCATATACTCTAATTCTAAGGCTTCAAGGTTATCCATACTGTTAATCACGACATCAGGAATAAACTTCTTTAAGTACAACCAATTTAATACTTTTTTTGGTTGAGTTATTATTGACGAATCAAGACGAGATATGTATTTAGATACTAATGCTCTTTCTGCCATCATATGTTTAGCAGAATGAAATCTTCTAGAGGTCAGTAAGTCCATTTTTACTGGCATAGAAGATTCCAAAGCTAAAAAAGGTATATTTCTCTCCAAACATTTGGCTATACCTGTGGATAGTAGTCCACAGTTGCCCATGAAAAGAACATTCATTCTTTTGAATAAGTACCGTACATTTCAATCAATGACGGAGCCTCTACAAAAGATGGAACAGTCATTTTCATTGAGTTCATTTTTTTGACGTATGCTGTATCAGTCAGAGCTGCACGCATTGCTTGTACAGCTACGGAATCAGGAGTATCACTCCAGATGATGTTGGCGTTAGCAATTGTAGGAAACTCTGAATCAGTTCCGCCTACAAAAGGAGTACCCATAGGATCATTCATCATAGATGAATAAAAACAATCACCATGCCCTTTTACTTTGCGAAGACCCACATTAGTTGAAAAGAATAGATCTACATCACCAGCCATAACACCTTTTCGCATCTTACCGCCACCACGATAGCGTTCAATCTCCCAGTTAGATGCTCCGACAGTAGAAATGATTTTATTTACATACCACAACTCAGCTCCACCAGCTGGTACACCAATCTTGAGTGGTTTTGTGAGTATATTATCGCGGTTTACATCAGCGTTTGGAGCAGCACAAACAGACAGAGGAGACTCAGCGGAGATTCCTGCAATGTATACTCCTGCGTCAGATGCTGAGACAACACACTTAGCTTCTGTATTGCCTGGATCATAATCACCGTTAAGATGATACATCAGCACGTTACCTGAGCCTTCTTTTAGACGGGCTACAGCTTCATTACAAGACTTAAGATACTGAACATTTACAGTATGTCCTTGAGCCTCAATAAGTGGTTTTGCAATTTGAATCTGTTGATCTGTTCCACCACCAGGTTTGTAGTAAGTTAAAATTTCAATTGTATCTGCTATAGCAGGAGAAGTAAGCATTGTAAGTGACAATGCAATTTTAGTAATCTTATTCATTTTTAGCCTTTCTGCTAGTTAGTAATAAAAACCCATTGAACACCGTTTTCTGAAGTGTCACCAATAATCGAATTGCCAGCCTTGCTCCAGTCAATACTAGCAAGACTAACATCGTCGTGACCAAAGTTCACAATTTCTCCAATGGGTTGCGAGCTGTATACAGCTTGCGGCGCAACTGGCTCATCTTGAGTCAAATAATGGTGACCTGCTGCTAATGCTCCCATTAATAGTAATACTTCCATAATAGAGCTCCTTGATAAAGTTAAAGTTTGATAGGGATATAAGCCCCATCTAAAATGGCCTCTTCTTTTCCAGACCAGTTATTCCCCCAATCGTCCCAAATTTCTGCAGATGATAGAAGAGAATAATTCATTTTGTGTTTAACTGAGTTAAATACTAAATCAGTATGTAACACTCTATCAAACTGAAAAGCATTAGGCAATGATTTTTCAAATACCATGTGTGAGTATGGATCAAAAGTGGAACGGCTTTCATTTCTTACCCAATTGAACTCAGTACTAGGACGACAGTTGGTTTCCATGTACAGTAACTTATTAGAGTTGTGAGGTTGCATAATTTGAATCATCAAAAATCTTTTTTTAACACTAATAGCCTTTTGAAGTGGTGAAATTATGTCTATTAATTGTTGTAATATATTAGGGGTAGGGAAGTAAGGATTCTCTCCAGCGTAAGGTATTGAATATTCACAAACTAATCTATTGTTAAATACTAAATACCAGTCACCAAAAGAATCAATGTACACAGAACAGTTGTATATGTATTGTATATCAATCCATTCTTGTGTAAACTCTCCCTCTGTTGCTTCATAAGTTGAATCTCTGAGTCTAATTTTAGGAATTACTAAAGGTTCTGACCAAGTGTTTCTGTAGTCTCTTTTGACAATTATTTTATCTCCTGTTTTGTTGGGAACGGGGATACCTAAGTCACTACACACTCTTTCTTGTTTGGTCTTATAGGCAAAAAAATCAATAGCTCTATCATCTATATGAGACTTGCACTTGAATTTTTCATTTAGGTGTTTTTCCAGCCGTAAAGCATTTAACGCCTCACTATGATTAAATATTACTTCAGGGATAAATTTGTGATTATTTAACCAAAAATCAAAAGCTTCTATGTTTTCTACAACGAAAGGGTCTACTATGTGTACATATTGTTGAGCAAAATTTCTTTCGCTCATCATCTCTTTTGCTTTGTGATTACGATGTAACATTATTCTATCATCTCGATGATGCTTAATGTTTATATCAACAGCTAAAAATGGAATATTGTTATCTACACAAAGTTTAATACAATGAGCATAGATTGCACAAGGACCAATAAAAAGTATACTCACACCATCTCCAAAACCATAACATGTACATCCTCAAAAGGTATTAGTTCACTTTCAGGGTTGCCAGGATAAGGGTCATACTTATCAACTTGATGGTGTATAATTTTAGTTTTATCACTTGAGGTGTATAGTTCGTACCCGTCTACAGTAGTATTATGTCCCTGTGTTGAAAAGAACATCCAATAAGGGGCACAAGTTAAAAATCTGTCAAGCCTATCAGGGTCATTAGCTGAAGTGTGCCAAGTTACAATTATATATTTACAAGTTATTGTGGCTAGTACACTCTCCCACCACTCAAAAGGTTTATCTCCTGCTATTGTGTGTAAATCAGCAACATAAAGAATATCACAAGTTAAGTCATAAGGATTGTCAATCCAAGTTAGCTGGTTAGAAGCATAAATACCATTAAAGATTGCTTTACACCAGGCGTTGGGATCCCAACAACGTATTGATGCAGCCCCCCAAGCTTCAAGAACTTTGGCTCGGTGTCCGGGACCGGCTCCCCAGTCAATTACATCTTTATCTTTAATAAACTCAGAGACTAAATCTTTAGAGTGTTGCATCCTGTTATGAATATCTCTTAGATAGCTCTTATTTTGTTTAAAAAACTCGTTTTTAGATCGTTGTTTCATAATTTAATAACACGAACTTTACCAGCATCATGTGTTTCTTTGGCTTTTATATTTTGGGTAATATCGTACCAAATATCTAATTCAAAAATGTTATCATAGTTTTGCCTAAACCGATTCCATAATAATTCACTATGCAGTATTTTATCAAAAGTAAAAGCATTAGGCAAAGCTTTATCAAATATAAGAAGGCTAAAAGGATCATAAGTAGATCTCTTATGGTTTCTTATCCAATTAAACTCGTAACTTGGTCTAGCATTACACTCTTGATATAGTATATCATCACTGTTCCTACGTTTCATTAGTTGGAACATTATAAATCTTTTTCTGATTTTAAGAGCTTCTTTGAAGGGGGTCAAGATCTGTAGGATTCTATCTAACTCTTTAGAGGTGGGGAAGTAAGGTTCATAAGCAAAATATGGTATTGATTTATCACACAGCATTTTATTGCAACGTGTAAAATACCAACCACCATAACTATCTATATAAACATCACAGTTATAGATATGTTCAATATTAACCCATTCTTGTACAAACTCATAATCATCGTTATAAATATAGTCGCTGGTTACTGCTTTAATCTTTGGAACTTTAATTTTTGACGGTTGATGGTGTAAAAAATCTCTTTTTACAATTAAAGTATCGCCTGTTATGTGGGGAGTAGGTATGCCTAAGTCATCACACAGTTTTTGTTGAAGTTTTTTCTCTGTAAAAAAACCTAAAGTAAATTCATCAAAATGCGATGCACAATTGTAATAATCATTGACAGCTTTTTCTAACCTAAGTAACTGTATGCTGTCTGATGTATTGAAAACTAAATCTGGTTTAAATTTCTTATCCATTAGCCAATCGTTGAATTTGTCAAAATTAAACAAAACACTATCAAGCACAAAATGATAGTGTTCTCGGCTATTTCTTTTTTCGACAACCTCTTCTTCAAAAAGAGAAGACCTAGTAAAAATATTTGTTTGTAGAGCGTGACCTTTTCTTTTAGATGTGACAGCCAAAAAAGGAATACAATTATTGATACATAAGTTTATAGCTCTTGAATTAGCAGAATTAGAACCAAGAAATAATATATTCATAAGTGTTAAGTTGATTTTTTTGGGAAAAAATAGTCGGCAACATCGAAGTCAACTGCTCCGCCAATAAAAACTATACAAGCAACCTCCGAATCATAATTATACTCTACTATTGCAAAGGAACCATCATCAGGGCTATAGAACATTATTACAGGAAGCTCATATATATTTTGATCAATTCTTGCGTTAGTAACCATACCGATAAAAGGTCTGAGACCTTGTGAAATTTGGCGCTCATTAACTTCTTCAGGGGTAGAGCACTGAACAGGTTTAGCCGCCCAATGAGGTTCTGCCTGTGCTGGAACTATCCATAGTAGTGCCAGTACAAGGAATAACGCCCTCATAACTCGTTCATGAAGACGTCGAGCATATCCATACGATCTTGTGCAGCTGCCATCTTATCCAATTCATCTTGGATAGCTTCCATAATGTCTGAGTGTTCGCCAATACCTGCGGGGTTTTCTAAGTATACTTCGATATTAGCTTTGTGAAGTAAATAGTTTCCGTGTGCATGAGCATACGCTGCATCAAGCATATTATTTCGTAATATTGTCATTTCTTTTCCTTTGCTGTTTTAAGTATTGATAAAGTTGAACGTAGTAGTAAAATGTTTTCGGATAAGTGTCAGGGTCTGGTAGAGACGGAAACATCCGGCACATTTCTTGTAGCTCTTCTAATTTTAACATCTAATTTAGAAAAGCCCAGTGGCACAGTTGTCGCAGTTGTTGATTTTTTATAACTACAGATTTCATTACTCTTTTTCCTCCGTTTGTTTCACGGGTTGTAACCCCAACTCGGTTTGTTCATATAATGTTTGATCTATAAATCTGCGTTCACCAAGCTGTAAATTAATAGGGTCACGAATAACTAATGTATGCCCGCATTTAGTACAATATGCTTGCATTCCGAATCGCGAGAGTAAAGCATAGTTATGACCAAAAACAGTACAAATTATATTCATTCGTGCTCTCCACCAGGATCGTTGGGATCGAGCTGAATCTTTTCTAGCTTACCATTTTTGCCCGATAAATACATAACTTGTCGTGATCGCGCTGCACTATGAAATCCAGGACGTAACTTAAAAACTGTAGGATTTCTCCTAGCCATCTCAAAAGTTCCTACGGTAACTGCAATGGCTGCTATAATAACTACGTGGGCAACAGCAGTAATTCCGAACATCCACATTGAACTAAAGTACATCGAAAACACAATACACCACATCCAAGCTAGAACTTGCATAACCATGTGGCGGGTATTTAGATCTGGAATGTTTCGTAGTGGATTCATATTGTGATCCATAATTGCATTCCAACAATTAATAATAAAAGTGCTCACTGGATAAACTCCTTTGTTAAATGTTACATGAAGTGGATAGTGAGCATCCGCTAAATCTTTAAAATCAATTGCGTCATACTGATCTACAAAGTATCGAGTGACCACATGATTTTTAAAATATGCCTTTACCTGATACATCACGTCTCCTTTGGCAGAGGATCAAGGAATTGAACCCTGTCTTGCTGGGTTGGAGCCAGCCGTGCTACCGTAACACTTATCCCCTGTGGAGCGGATAATCGGTTCTGCCCCGATACCCACAGTTTGGAAGACTGTGATGCTGCTCTTACACCATATCCGCATCTATCTAGTATAATACTTGTATCCACGATGCAAAACGTAAAACCAGACACCGTTTATTAGTGGTTCAATGATTGCGTCTAATGCTGCCAGATCAAATCTAGCCCCAGTAATTAGATTGTTGCAGATCATTGCTATCGCAATATGACCAACAGTATAGACACAGGCAAGTGTAAAACTAGAGCCTCCGACTAGGTTCTTTAATAGTTTAAATATGCCGTGCCTAAATTCACTCATTTAACAATCTTCTGGATAAATACCGCTTGTGTTTTTGTAACGTTGCGCTTCCCTACGTGGCGCACTTCTCCAAGAAGGTCTATCATTTACAAATGACGCTGGAGTCTCGTATCCAGACATTGCCGTATCATGCCCTAATGCATTAACTTTTCTTTCATGACTACGTTTAGAAAAATCTTCAAAATCATTTGCGGGGGTCTCGTCTAACTTCCGAGTAAGAGTAGCAACTCGTGACTCCATCCAACTAATAGCAGTGCTAATATGCCCAGTATCGTGTGGAGCAAGTTGAGACTTAGCAAATTCAATCTCACGTAACAGATGAATTACTCTTTCATAATCAGCTTTAGTTCCATTATAGTGCATTAGTTATCTAACTCCACTGCTGAGTGTTCCATTACAAGTGTGACTACTTCATCCATCTGGGTGCAAACAATCTTATAGTGTTTCCATTCATCGTCACGAGTACGACCACCAAACTCTACAAGCCAGCCGTTGTCAGCGCGTCTTACAGTAATATCTTCATTTACTTTTGCAAGCTTACTTGCGATAGTTCCGTCCATAGTATTAGCCATATCATTATCCTAAAATTTTGTTAGAGGTTGAATCTACATAGTCGTCTGCGTT
>Ga0129324_10000940_pt1 | contig 19722 bp, 19 predicted proteins | sample CPBDNA_7_FD_96879 | JGI IMG/M metagenome (GOLD analysis project Ga0129324, IMG submission 96879) | Freshwater to marine salinity gradient microbial communities from Chesapeake Bay, USA - CPBay_Spr_15_0.2_DNA | ecosystem: Environmental > Aquatic > Marine > Coastal | place: USA: Chesapeake Bay... | reverse complement strand
GACACAACATAACGAATCTCAAGTCATCATCGAACAATGCGAAAAGTGTGGTGCTAAGAACGAAACTGTTCACCCTAACTTTCTCTTATATGGTTTTAAGATTTGCCAATCGTGTAAATTATCAGAAACTTTATTTCCCGTTTTGATAACATTACCTACACACCTGCGCGCCAAGACGGCAAGACTATTCAGCAGCAAAAAAAATTTAAAGACCGCTTAGTTAATTGTTATTGGGGTTTAATCTTTGTTATTTTTTATTTGGTATTGTATCTGATCGCTGGTCTTATGGTTTGATTAGATAAAGGTGTGGATTTTATTTAATAAGTTCAGTATTTTTTTAATAAATAATTTGGTATAAAATATATATTTATTAGTAACTATGCTAAGCAAGGCAAACAACAAAATAAATAGCCAACGTATGTTTTTTTATAATATTATAAATAAAGAATACCAAAATATGTTCAGCCTAAGGAACAGCCAATGAAAGTAGTTTTGTTTACACCCGATCTTGAGATAGCGTATGAACAAGGGGTGGCAATCATTCATTATTGCTATCAAGAAATAATTCAAATTATAGCTGTACTTACTATTTAATTTTTTTGATCATTTTTAATTCTGCTCTTATTTTTTTTATTGGTATTTGCCTCGGTAGTTTTGCAAATGTGTGTATCCACCGTCTACCCATAAATAAACAAATTTTTACCGGCAGATCTTATTGTCCAACATGTACAAAAAAAATTATATGGTATGACAATATTCCTTTACTCTCCTTTATATTTCTAGAAGCAAAGTGCAGATATTGTAGTACCAAAATCTCAATTCAATATTTTATAGTTGAGCTTGTTATGGGTATGGGGCTGCTAATGATTTATTTATATTATGATAACGTACAGTTACAAATTTTTTTAGGAATTTTAATTTTATTGTACATTATTATTTTCTTTATTGATTTACGTCATTTTATAATTCCTGATAGTTTGAATTTGGCAGTAATTGTCTTGGCACTTATAAAAAATGTACTACCAAGTTTTAACACTAGTTTGACCCACGATATGCTGCAATCTTTTTTAGGTATGGGTATTGGCTATATATGTATTTGGCTCATTATATATCTGTACAAATTAATAAAGGGCATCGAAGGCATGGGTCTTGGTGATGCAAAACTGATGGCTGGTGTTGGTTGTTTGTTTGGCTGGCAATCAATTCTTCCCGTACTTTTTGTAGCTGCCATCCTTGGCTTATTATATGCGATACCCTTTCTCTTTAATAAGAAAAAAAATTTGCAATCGCAAATCCCTTTTGGTCCTTTTATTATTATAGCTACTATTTCCTACTTTTTTTTGGGTGATATTTTTTACGAAATGATATTATTTTAAGTTTTTATGAGTTACTATATTTTCTATTTTTATAATTTATAAGTTATTATAAAAAATATAGAATTTTATGATGATAGAAAAAATCTCCGCATTAGCCAAAACCAATAAAAATATATCAGATTTTCATCTGCGAGTAGGCTCTGATATTGCGCTGCGAGTTTTAGGGGATATTATCATTGAACCAAATACAAAAATTACTGACAAAGACCTGCAGGAACTGCTTAAAAAAAACTGTACAGAATTAGAGATTAAAAAATTTGAAACGAACAATGAATTAGATACCGCAGTTACTTTAGGAGAGTTACGATTTAGAGCTAATTTTTATAAAACATTAAATGGACTAGCGACCGTATTACGAAGAGTAGAAACCAAGATCCCATTGATGGATGAGTTGCAGCTTCCCCAAGTATTATATAGTTTGTTAGATGTGCATAAGGGTTTAGTGTTAGTTACAGGTCCAACTGGCTCTGGTAAATCAACTACCCTAGCCGCAATCATCAATCAAATAAATGAATCCAGATTTGCAAACATCATTACAATAGAAGATCCGGTTGAATTTGTTCATCAAGACAAAAAAAGTATTATTTCCCAAAGAGAAGTTGGAAAACAAACAGAAAGTTTTGCGCATGCATTAAAGGCAGCATTACGAGAAGATCCTGATGTTATTTTAGTGGGTGAGTTAAGAGATTTAGAGACAATTGGAATGGCGCTGACTGCAGCAGAGACAGGTCATTTAGTATTTGCTACTTTGCACACTAGCGGTGCTCCTAACACGGTCAATAGGATCATCGATGTATTTCCACCATCACAGCAAGGACAAATTCGTGCTCAGTTAGCAGAGTCATTACATATGGTCGTAACCCAAAAATTATTTAAAAAGAAAGATGGCTCGGGTCGAGCAGGCGCTTTTGAAGTGATGGTATGTAATGCTCCTATCAAAAATTTAATTAGAGAAGCCAAAATTCATCAAATTCCAAGCGTTATGCAAACAGGTCAACGTGAAGGTATGATGACCATGGAAAAATCAATCGAAGATTTAATTGGGTCAGGAGTGATATCCAGTGCCGAAAAAAATAGTTAAAGCTTTTACTTTAATTGAATTATTAGTAGTCGTTGCCATCATAGGTGTGCTTACCAGTATAGGAGTAGTTGCTTATAATGGTTATACGAACAAAGCTTACGATGCCGTTATAAAAGACAGGCATAAGTCAATTCATGATTTTATTTATATTAATCTGACAACCGAATGCGCTAGTAATAGTTCTTTTGTAATTTCAACTTCTTCTTCACTCACAAATAATCAACCAAGACAAACTAAAATTTACTGTAATTACTCCAATCTTTGGCAAACAGTTTGTGAAGTATCTCAATCATTTCGTTGGCATTATTATTTTACATATTTAAAAAATCCAATTAGAGGAGGGGGAGCATTAGACACTGGATTGTCTAAACCAGGAACATTTACAATTGCTTGTGAAGCTCAAGGTTCTATGTCGTTCAGTGAGTGGATTAGCAAAGGATCGCCACACTCTATAATTATTATTTCAAAACTTTCGGACTCAACGCAGCACAAAACTTATATACCGAAAAAATGGAATTAAAATGAAAAATAAAAAAGCATTTACGATATTAGAGTTGTTAGTTGTGCTTGCAGTAATGGGAGTATTTGCAGCAGTTGCTTATCCTAATATTTCAAGCTGGATAATAGATCGAAATGTCAAAAAAGAAGTTTATGAGACAATTGATTTTATAAAAGAAAAAAAATCAGAAGTGACCACTGGAAAATATGGAATGATTCAAGTAGTTCTTAAACCTAATTTAGAAGTTTACACAATGAGCCCAGAACAATTTTCCAATACTTATCATAGCGTTGGATCAAGCAGCTCATATAAAACAAATAAAACTTGCGATTATGGATATCGACAATCAGGTTTTGTTAGAGATCAAAATAAAGAAACACTTAAATTAAGCGTTTCTAACAATTCAAGCAATGTACATGTATACCCAAATGCTGCTCACAATCCTGTTGGAACTCATTTATGTATTACTAAAGATGGAACAATTAAATTTATGCAATTAAGAAAAACTGAAGCAGATCCAAGTAATAATCAAAATGTCGATGTATTTATTTTTTGCTCTAAATCAAACTCTAATCAAAACAGCTGTAATTACACAGCTAATTTTGATTATATGTATAAAATTACCTTGGACAATTTTCAAAATATGAAAGTGTATAAAAAAAATAAAAGTAAAAATAGCTGGATTAAAATAGATGGATAAATCTAACTCTACAAAAGGTATATCAATTATTGAGTCTTTAGTAAGTATAGTTATTATTGGTATTGGTTTTATTGCTATCATGCAGCTTTCAGCTTTTACAATTAACTCCATGGATAGAGCTACTGAAAAAAATAAACTTAATTATTTATCAGAAATGGTAATGGAAGATATGATTGCAGATCCAGACAATGTTTCAAAATATAATGGTTTTAACAAAACCTGTTCTACTGGAAATCAGACAAGTACCGATCTTCAAACAAAGATGAAAAAAAAATGGGATGATATGTTGCAAGAGAAAAGTCTCATTCAAATTAATAATAAGGAAAGACAGCCAGTGTGTGACTCTAAAGATAGCAAAAAAGCCTTTGTCACAACTGGAGCAAATGCAACAGGCCGGGTAAATTTTTTGACCGGAAAAGGGGAAAGAAAAAAATACCTAGGAGTAGTTGTGAAATGAACAGACATGCGGGATTTACCTTAGCAGAAGTATTAATAGCTATAGTTATTGGTGCTATTAGTATTGCCGCTTCATTTTCTGCTTATAATTATTTTAATAAAGCTAATAATTCTGTTTCGCAAAAAGCAGCTATTAACCATTCAGCCAGAGAAGCTCTAACGGTCATAACAAGAGATTTACGAAATGCAGGATATGTAGATATCAATTTTACAAAAGTATCTAGACCTGAAATTAAACTTATTAATTTAAAGCAAAAAAGTTTAGGAAATTTAGATGAACTTGCTATTTGGCACACCACTTCACCTAATGACAGAATGAGAGTCTATTACCGTCCTATGAAATATAAAAATAGTAACAAAACGTACTTGGCAAGAGAAGTGGTTATGAACCCAGAAACCGCCGGAACAATTATTTATGACAATGTTGAATTTGTATCTAATGTAACTGATTTTCAAGTAGTTTTGAGGGATAAATCTGGTGCTGAACTTTATCCAGTTTGTTTTTATTGTGGATCTATAGAAAATGCTCAGGGTTCAGGACAAATGGTGGGCTCATACACTTTGGGCCAAGCCAATATGAAAAAAGTACATACAGTAGAAATTTATTTAACCGTTGAGTCTGCACAAGAGATATATGGAGAAAATAGAATTTCAGTTATTTCTAATGCCTCAGGTACTAGCCATCCTAATGTAGTGCGTTTTGATGACAAGCATCATCGCGAAACTTTTTTTGCCAGTGTCTACACTAGAAATTTAGCAAAACCTACTGCCATTTCGGAGTCGGTTGGTCAAAGCATTGGAGCCACTACATCTTATAATAAATGAATAATCTTTCAAAAAAAACAGAACAAGGATTTGCTTTACCATTAGCTTTATTACTGCTTGTTGTGATGACTATTATGGGCTCAATATTAGTAAATGTTACTTCCAAAGAACATAATGCAAACAATAATAAAGATTCAAATCAGCAAACTTTTTATGCAGCCGAAAGCGGTATAGCAATTGCCAAAAAATGGATGACTGATAATATGACAGCGTTAGCTGCAACTCCTCCTAATAACTTAAACGCAAAAATAAGATTTTGCAAAGCAACTTTTTTTCCGAATTTAGTAAATTCAAATAACGGATTTCATACAAGTCGACAATCACTAAGCGAAGTTATTACAGGTACCACGGGCGCGGAGACTATAAGATTAAGCAATTATAGCTTTGAATATTTTATTGCGTATAGCCCCGATAGTAACGGTAATAATACAATTTCTAAGAAAAAAACTGGAACCAATAATATTTTGTACACAATTTACTCATGTGGGTGCAACAAATCGAAAGATAATTGCAACTCTAGCGATACTATAGTTCCTTTAGAAGCTGTGGTAACCTTGGTTAATTAATGAACAAATTATTTTCATATTGTTTTATTTTTTTTCTTATAGCCCAGGTAAGCGCGTTTGCCTGTAACTTTCAAATATCTAATTTTGGTGAATCTAAAAGTAAAATTAATATTAATCCTCCACCTTTAACGTTTCCCGATCGTTTTGGTGGCGAGAGTTTAGCAATTCCAATTCAAGACTTATGCAAAGACGATCCGTCATTGTTTGGAACACTGGTGGTGTATCTTTATGTTGAAGATAAATTATCTCAAATTCAGCTTTATCGAGGGAATATGCAAGATCATAAGTTAATGGATTTTGCTATGAAGACATACGGAGAATTTAATTTACCAGCAGGAATTGCCAAAGAAAAGTGGAGAGGAAGTTATAAATGGGAAATTGGCAACAATTATATAAATTATGTCTCTACCGATATTCATGACGGCCGTGCAGAATCGATAGAAATAACTAGCAAGCTGTACGCTAACGTAATGGCGGATTACAATCAGAAAGTAGGAGAATGGTTAGACTCTCAAAAATAATTTTATTTCTCATATGTATTAGTGCTTTTCAAGCGCAAGCTAAAAATCCACCTCCTGGTACCGGCACATCAGACATTCCAGCTAATATTTTAATCATGCTCGATAATTCAGGAAGTATGGGTTGGAACTTATATTCTTCAGTCTTAATTTATAATCCTCTTGACGTAGCAACAGATAGTTCAGGCAATGTTTATGTAATGGAATATTATAATAACAGAATCAAGGTCTTTAGTAGTTCAGGATCGTATCTAAGAAGTTTTGGTAGTTATGGTTCTGGATGTAATCAGTGGCAGTATGCAAGGCAATTTACAATTCATAATAATATAATTTATTTAGCCGATACTTACGGGAGGAGAATTAAAAAATTAAGCTTAACTGGAGGATGTATTTCCAATACTTCAGCCAGCTATTCTTCTCCACATGCTATAGCAGTATCTTCAAGTTATGTGTTTGTTGGTCATCCAGGAAATGTAATTTCCACATATACTCAAAGCCTTGGTTCCTTAGGTAATCAGACGATATCAACTAGCTTTTTAAATTATTCATGGGGAATGTCGTTAAATTCTTCAGGTACCAAATTGATTATCGGAGATTATGTTTCAAACAAATTGTTGGAATTAAATGTATCAGGTAATAGGGTGTCTGTTTCTAGAGTTAGTTCTGGTATTTACTCTACCAGCAATGGATTTTTTAGAAGACCAACAGATGCAGCGTATGATAGTAGCGGAAATATCTACGCAACCGATTTAGAAAATCATCGTCTTCAAAAACTTAATTCAAGTTTTTCTTACCAAGCAAAAGTAGGGTCAATATCAACTACTTCTGCTTTTTATTATCCTTATGGAATGCACGTCGATAGCAGTGATAATATTTATGTAACTGATTTTTATAATCAAACGGTACGAAAATTTAATAGCAGTTTAACAGAAATAGCTACATACGGTGGAGGATCAGGAACAAGACTAGCCGCTGCTAAAAAGGTTATTAAAAAAATTGTTTCGGATACCAATTTAACTTCCGGTGCTAATTTTGGCTTAATGGAATGGGGTACACGCCATAACATACGAGTAAAAATAAGTGATACTGGAGCACAGCAAATTTTTTCAAATGTGGATGGAGTATATGCAAGCGGAGGAACAGATCTTGCTAGAGCAATGAATATTGCTAGAAATTATTTTACCAGTGGCCAAGTAGCCAATTGGAATTTGACTTGTTCTTTAAATTTTTTAATTGTTATAAGTGATGGAGAATGGTCTGGTCATAGCACGGTCTTAAGTATTGCTAATCAAATGCGTACCACTTATAGCACCCAGACGTTTGCAGTAGGATTTGCTTTGAGTGGCGCTAGTTCAAATTATAATACCTTAGCCACAGCTGGAGGAACAACTAGCCCCTTATATGCCTCTAATGAAACAGAGTTATTGCAAAAATTATCTGACGCTATTAAACAAGCTATTTCTGGTCGTTTAACTTTTACTACACCCGCTGTCATGTCGGATGTTACAAAGGGTGATTTTGTTTATCAGTCTACGTTCACTTACGAAAAGAATATACAATGGAAAGGTAGTTTAAAAAAATACAAACTAAATACAGATGGAACTTTTGGAACAGTGCAATGGGACGCTGCAGATAAATTAAATGCGAAAAACGCTTCAGCAAGAAATATTTGGACCACAGGTCTTGGCATAAGTGGAATAAATAACTTTACAACAAGCAACAGAGACAGCTTGAAACCAAGAATGTTTCCTAGTCAAGCACCAACCGACTTACAAACTGAAAATTTAATTAATTTTATTAGAGGGGTTGATGTTTATGATCAAGATAATGATCGTAATACAACAGAATCAATACATAAGTTAGCAGATATTTATCATTCTGAATTAGTAGTCGTAGGACCCCCAGAAGCTTTGGCAACTGATGATGGCTCCACTAATGCACAAAAGAAAGATTCTTATTATAGATTGCAGAATAATTATAATAATTTTAAAACAGGATCTAGTTGTGGAGGAGCCTGCGCTACTAGAAAAGAAGTTGTTTTAGCTGGCGCAAATAACGGAATTCTACATGCATTTGATAGTTCGAATGGAGAGGAATTATGGGGTTATATTCCTCCAAGTATTCTTGGAAACCTAGAAAAAATACCATCATCTAAGGCTAATACGACTAATGCAATTTATGGCGTTGATGGATCTCCAGTAGTTAAAGATATTTATTTTGATGATACGCCAAGTGACGGCACCACCAATCCAAGATGGAGAACAGTTTTGCTTGGAGGTCTTGGTTCCGGAGGACAAGGATTGTATGCACTAGATATAACAGATATTAACAATCCAAAACATTTGTTTGCTATTAATCATGATGGATCGGAGCAAGTAGTTCAGCATTGGGGTGTTAACGGTTTCAAAAATGAGTTTGGCTATCGAAGTGGTAGCATTGATCCTAAATATGATTATCGAAAATTAGGAGAAACCTGGTCTACGCCAAGAATTATTCGAATTAAAGTAAGCGGCAAAGATAAATGGGTGGCAGTATTTGGTGGCGGCTACAATGGAGCAGTTAATCCTAATTATGGTTCCGCAGTATTTGTCATGGACTTAGAAGACGAGGGAAGATTATTAAAAGTTATTGATATTGAGGACCAGGCTAATGTAATGAGAAACTATATTTTTAGCACCGCTGCAAATAATACCCAAACAGTATTTAACCTAGCCAATTATGGTTTAAGTTCTTATGATATTAATTGTTGTACTTTAAAAGTTTATGGAGCGGGTAGCATTCGCTATGCGATTAGTGGAGATCAAATCGGCACTAGCATGAACAATTTAAAATTAACCTTTGATGAAGCTCCTCCAGGAGGAATTTCAATAAAAGTTAGCGTCGTAAACAAAACCGACATCGTTAATTCATTACCTGCAGATCTAACAGTAATTACTGCTGATGGTACTAGCAAAGCTAATTATAATGGCGCATTAGTGTACGCAACCGACCTTGAAGGAAAGATAACTAAAGTTAATTTAACTGATCAAGGAACATTATATCAGACAACGACATTGTTTAATGCTCAATCCACTTCTGATAACGGCAGATATATTTATACTAGAGCTGAAGCAACGATTAATAATGATGGGAACTTATGGTTATATTTTGGGACTGGAAATACTCAAAAACTTCAAGAACAATCTTCGGGTGTGCAAAATAGAGCTTACGGAATAAAAGATGTTAATTTTCCTAATTTTGTCTCCTTAAGTTCTCCTGGAGATGTAAGTTTGTGCAAAACAGCACCAAATTGTCCAGGTAGTTCTGATCTTGGATGGTACGTTAATCTTCCAAGTTTTAGAAAATTAACGGCCGAACCAACGGTTGACAGGGATAGAGTATACTTTCCATTATATGAACCAAATTCCTCAACCAATAAGTGTAATACTGGAATTGCTGTATTAAATGCCTTTGACAGCAAATGTGGAAATTCAGTTCTAAATGTTAACCTTGGAAAAGGTGTGCTATCCAAGGTAGTTAAGCAGGGTGACAATTTATACATAGGTATTGCAGGAGAGGCCAATACTAACATTGGCCAAGGATTTACTTCTAAAGATAACCTAATTACAGGTAAATCACAGGCAAAATCAGTTTCAGGAGCAGTTCAGATAGAAAGTTGGAAGGAAAATTACTAAATTAATAAAAATTATAACACAAAAAATAATTTAAACAGTAATTTATTGAAAATCTATATTTATATGGTTTTTTTGATTTATTAGTTAAAAAAAATTTAATATAAATTATAACACAAAATAAAAAATTATAACACAAACCAAGCTAAAAATTATTTTTATATAATAAATCATATATATCAACAATTTTATATTTATAGTTAACAAAGTTATACTTTGTGTAAAATAGAAAAAATTATAACACAAAAATTGTAAATTATAACACAAAATATATTTTAATTTAAAAAAATTAAAATTCGTTGATTTAATTAGTTTTTTTAAAATTAATTTTTTTTAGAATAAAAATTTATTTATAACACAAAACAGTATTATGCCATTTTATCTTCTTGTGTTATAATTTGTGTTATAATTTATTTATGGAAAAAATAGAAAAAAAAAATGGAAGGCTTCATATTTATGTTCGCCAAGATAAGTATAAAGGTGAGCTTAAATCAAAAAATTGGGTAGGAAGATCTTTTGTCAATGGCAAACAAAAAGTCATATCTTCTGGAACTCAAAATTTAGAGGAAGCTATTCCTATTTTAGAAAAGTGGTATGATGATCTTCTTCTTGAAAGTACCCAGCCAAAGCCAAATGAGCAACCTATAGTAGAAAATAAAAGTATTATTCAAGAAACAGCCGTAGATTTTTCAAATTCAGCAAAGACAGATTTTAAAGATACCAATTCAGAGGTTTTTAACAGTTCTGGGCAAACAGTTGATCAATTAAATGTTACAAATGTCGCAAAGGATAATATAAATTTTAAAGAAAAAATTGTTGAGAAATTATCTGTACTAAAAAATACGTCAGAATTAAAGGGTTTGACTATGGGAATGCTTGAAAAGATAAAAAATATAAAATTTCCTAAATCTTTTGGCAATAAAACTGGTGATACGGGAGAAAAAATAACAACTTCTATTAATTCAATCAATAAAGAAAAAATTGTTAAATTTGCAGGCTCATTAAAAAGTTTATTTTCAACTAAAGTAGGCCAATTAAGCGTTGCGGGAGAAGAAGTGGCCGGTGTTGACATCACCAGAGAAGCTATAAGAGTTGCACAAGTTTCCAAAAGTAAAGATGAGAAATGGATTTTAGATAAATTTTCATACCGATTGTTGGATCAAGAAAAAATTGGCAACAATCCTTTAGAAAGCAAAGAATATTTAGCAGAAGAAATCGAGTTAGCTTTTGCCAATGGCAAGATAACGACAAAAAATATCGCACTATCCATTCCGGTGACTAGCGCGATTATAAGAGTGGTTACCAGTCCATTGATGACTGAAGAAGAATTGCAAAAAGCAATTGAAACAAATTCTCTTTGGGAAAATTTAGTTCAATTGACAGATAATTTAAGTGACTATTCTATTTTTCATCAGGTGATTAACAGAAATAGCAAAAATAATACGATGGAAATATTATTTGTTGCTTCCAAACTATCAGACGTCAATGCTTACAGCTCCATAGTTAAAAAAGCAGGTTTGAATCCAGTCATTATGGACGTTCGCTGTTTTTCTTTAAAAAATGCATATGACAATTCCAAAACTCATTTAAGCGAGGGAAAAATTAATACTGCTATTTTAGAATTGGGAATAGATGAAAATTATTTAATGATTATTCATAATAATATTCCTGTTATCACAGATATTTTTTTACGACCTCAAGAAAAGCTAAGTTTGATGGAGGTGGTGAATGACCAAATTCCTACAGAAGTGGACTCAGTAATTCGAAGATATTCTATGCAAATAAAACAAGCAATTAGCGATTATGAGACCAAGTATGATAATAAAATTAATAATATTCAAGTAGTCTCCAATTTAAAAAATTTAAACTTTTTAATCCCAGCGTTTAAAAAAAACTTGTTAACCATGGGCTTTATTATTTTTGACCCACTACAATCGATTGCTGTTCCATCTTATATTCAAGATAAAATTCCATTAGACAACAAGTCAATCTTGGCGTCGGTATTGGGATTAGCTTACCGTAAGCTAGATGTATTTGGTTATTATAAATTTGTAACTGCTGTTAAAAACATTAACTTATTGCCTAATAGGGATGCAATTAGACAAAGTAACAAATTAAAATTTTTATCAGGCTTTGCCGCAAAAGGTTTGGCGGCCTCTATTGCTGCAATTTATTTATTATTAATTACCTTCTCTTTCTTTCAAATTCAAAGTAACAAAAAAAAGTTAGAGGAATTTACCTCGGTCCAAACGGAATTTAATAAAATTAATAAAGAGTTTTCCACTCTTGCCAAGCAACGACGTACTATGCAAGAATCGTTAAATATTGGAAAATTAATTAATAGCAACCAAACCCAATCCTTCCGAGCCTTGGCTCAAATAACTAGAAGTGTCCCATCAAGAGTATTATTTACCAAAGTGAGTTTTGATGGAAAAGAGTCGGTAGTTATTGAGGGTGTTGCTTTCTCTGATCAAGATATTTTAAACTTCGTATCTAATTTAAATTCCAAATCACTGATTGCTCAAGCTTCATTAACCACCATGAAGATTGTCGATAATCAAAAAACTAATGTTGGCAGCAATATAAAAAAAGGTTTTGTTATTAACTGTAAATTGAAAAACGCATAATGGATTTAGCATCACTAAAAAATATAGATATTAAGGATGTACTAGCAAAGTTAAAAGGAGTTAACTTAACTGATAAAAAAGTATTAGTTAAGTTCGGCCTAGGTGGTTTTGCTATTCTTGTTTTTCTAATTATTTATTATTCTTTTATTTCTCCAACTCTTGACGAGCAAAAAAATCAAATCAATTTAATGAACGAAAACAAAAAAAAGACGATTGAGTATGGAAATAATATTGGTACTTTAAAAACAGCTATTCAAACATTAACTCCAGAGTACGAAAAAAATAGTAGAATATTTCATAGCAAAGTAGAAGTAGAAGAATTGTATCAAAATATTAGTAATTTTGCACAGACCAACGGCTTGTCGATTATTAATCTTAAAAAAGGAAGTCCAATAGCAGTACAAGGTAATCCGCAGCCTAATGCTGCACCAGCAACTGGAGCACCGGGCAATCCAGACCCGAACCCACCAGCTAATAATAACCCTGCCAATGTAAAACCAGCATATTATAAAATTCCAGTTGAATTTGAGATAAAAGGAACTTTTTTGGGCTACTTAAAATTTAGAAGATCTATATCCGATTCTCAAAAAGTAATTAATTTTGACAAAGAGGAAATTAGTGTTTTAACTGATACCCAGGGACAAATTTTATCGAAAGGGACGGTTTCCATAATGGGACTACCTAATGAATATGCACAGTAAATTTAGATTTATATTATTGTTAATATTGGCGCTAGTGCAGGTTCAGCTGATTGCTGTGAACGCAGAAACGAAAAATGCTAAAGTAGAAGAAGAGCTGCCAGCAATAGATCCATTTTCTGGAGGCGGCGGCACGCCCTCTAAAGCTTTGCCTGGGCAAATGAATTCAGGCAGTGATTTAATAAATGATTTAAAATTAGTTGGTACAATACTTGGTAAAAATAAAAAAATAGCTATTTTTTCTGCAAGAGATGGCTCATCTCTTAAATATAAAGAAAATCAATATATTACGGACACGGTCATGTTGCTAAAGATTATGCACAATTTAGTCATTGTTCAAGATGCCAATAACAAACGATACGAGATGTATATGAACAATATTATTAAACCAAGTGAGGGTTAAGCAGTGTTAGTTAATTATAAAAAAATTATATGTATTGTCATGTTGAGCGTGTTGCTCCAATCGTGTGTGACGGCACCCTCAAAAGATGGCAAACCTAAGTCAGTTCATGGCACTGAACCTTTAATAAATATTCCTCAAGTAGTTTCCGATGGTAAAAAGGAAATGCAAAAAAAAATAGATGCAGGTCCCAAACCTTACGATATGGAGGAGAAAATTCGAGAAAGTAAAAGACAAACGATTACTACAGAAAATGTTAAAAATTATGTAAGCATTCCATCCGAATATGCAAATTTAAAACAATTAATTGATATTAATTTTCAAGAACTAGATTTTAAATATGCCATGTCGCTGATGGCAGATATCGGAGATATTAATATTTTAGTTGGAGATGAAGTAGCGGGAACGGTTAATGCTAAAATTAGTAATGTGCCATGGGATACTGCGCTGCAGGCATTGCTAGATATGAAAAGTTTAAGTGCAGATATTGATGCGGCTAAAGGAATTATTCGAGTAAGTACACCTGAAAAATTAACCCTTCAAGAAACAGCAAAATCTGCACGTACTGAAGTAGTAAAGAAAAGAATTGCACTAGAAGAGTCTGTTGAACCGCAAGTGGCAGAAATATTTAAATTATATTACATCACACCTGACCAAGCAAAAAAAACTCTTCAAGATTTATATTCGACTAGTACCGCAACTGGAACCGGAGCAACAACTACTTACAGCACGTTGAGTAATATTAATATCACGGTTGAAGACACGACTAGATCCATTATTGTTCGAGGCAGCGCTACTGATATTGATACTATTGATGCAGTGATTAAAGCGATTGATGTCAAAACAAAACAAGTTTTAATCGAGGCATTTATTATTGAAGCAGACTCTACCTTTCAGCAAGCTTTAGGTTCAAGAATTGGTGCGATGAGTAAAAGCGGATCTCGTCCATCGGGTAATCCATCTGGCGATACGTCGGTTATTTCTGGAACAATCGGTGGTGCTGCAACAACTCCTGGCGGCATAACACTTGGTGCTGCAGCCGGTACTATCGCTAATAATTCTATCACCGGTGCGACTAGTGGGATTGGTATTTTAAAAACATTAGGCACCTATGCTTTAAAACTTGAATTAGAAGCGCTGCAGAGTCTTGGAAAAAATAGAATTGTCTCTAGTCCAAGTGTTTTTACTTTAAATAATAAAGAGGCAAAAATTACCCAAGGTAACCAAATACCTTACAAAACCACAGTTGATGGAACAACTACGACTGCCTTTAAGGAAGCAGCATTATCGTTAACGGTAACGCCAAGTATTATTGGAGATGGCAATGTGTTGCTGGATATAAAAGTAAATAATGACTCGCCGCAAATAATTGAGGGTGCAGATGAACCGGGTATAAAAACAAATGAAATTACCACTAAACTACTTGTGGCGGATGGAGATATTGTGGTGATTGGTGGAATTAAAATAGACAATTCGACTGATACCAGAAGTGCAACACCTGGTGTAAGTAAAGTGCCTGTATTTGGAAACTTATTCAAAAGTAAAAGCGAGACTGATAAAATATCGGAAATGTTAATATTTATATCACCAAGAGTTATTGAATAAAATGAGCGTGAATAAAGTAGATTTGGCTAGCGAGCACAATATTTTAAATATGCTGATGGAAAACTCCATTATCCAAACTAAAGATGTAACAAATATTAATAAGACCAGTTCCGAAATTGGTAAATCTCGGCTTGAAACTTTATATGAGTTAAATTTATCAAATGAACAACAGATATTAAAAGTATTTTCTCATGCGTACTCACTACCAGTTGTTGATCTTGAAGATTATAAAATAGATGAGAATATAAAAAATATTGTTGATCTAAGATATATTGAGGATAATGCCATTGTACCATTCCAGGTAGATAATGGCGTATTAAAAATTGCTATAGCGAATGCTTCTAAATTTGGTTTGATGAAAAATATAAAAACAATGACGAATTTAGAGCCAGAGGTTTTTGCAACCTCTATTTCTAATATCAACCATTATATTAATCGACTGAAAGGAAATAATAAACCAGCACCAGTGTCTAATGCTAAAATAGAGAGAATTCAAAAAAAAGAAGAGCTGATTGAAGTTGGCATGGAAGTCATTGACTTTGGTAATAAAATTATTGCCGATGCAGTTCAATTGGGTGCCAGTGATATTCATATTGAAAGTTTTAAAAATAGTTCCACTGTCCGTTTTCGAGTAGATGGCATTCTACGAGTTATGGAAAAATATAAAAATTTTTTACATGATAATTATAATGCGGTGGTTGCTCGTTTTAAAATTATCAGTAAATTAGATATTGCAGAGCGAAGAGTTCCTCAAGATGGCGCCTGCTCTTTTAAATCAGATACTAAAGAAGTGGATTTACGAGTTTCGATTTTGCCAACCAAAAACAATGAACGAATTGTCATGCGAATTTTAAACAAGGAAGCTGGTGATAAACAATTAAGTGAACTTGGCTTTGCTGCGAAAGATTTAGAAAAATTAATTAAAGCCATAACTTCACCTCAAGGCATGGTTTTAGTAACCGGACCAACCGGAAGCGGAAAAACAACAACTTTATATAGTGTTTTAAAACACATTAATAAACCGGGTATGAATATTTTAACGGCAGAGGATCCAGTTGAATATGAAATGGAAGGAGTAGGTCAGGTTCAAATTAAAGAATCCATAGGTTATACCTTTGAAGAAGCATTACGTTCTTTTTTACGACAAGACCCAGAAGTTATTTTGGTTGGAGAGATTAGAGATAAAGCAACTGTAGATATTGCATTAAAAGCCTCGCTCACTGGTCACTTAGTATTTAGCACCCTGCACACTAATGATGCGCCAAGTTCGATTACCAGGTTAATTAATATGGGAACTCCTAATTATTTAATTGCAGCAGCCCTTACTCTTATTATGGCGCAGCGTTTGGCAAGAAGAACATGCTCAGAGTGTAGAGCGATAGATGATAATATTACTCCAAAACTTTTAAATTCTATTGGTTTTTTACCAGAGCAATCATCGCGTGCTAAAATTTATAAAGGTAAAGGTTGTGATGCTTGTACCCATACAGGTTATAAAGGACGAATGGGTCTTTATGAAATCTTGGAAATTGACCGAGAAATGAAAGCTGGAATTTTATCAAATCTTCAACAAAATGAATTAATAGCTTTGGCTAAAAAAAATGGTTTTAAATCTATGCAAGATATGGGCCAAGAATTATTACTAAGTGGAGATTTATCTTTTGCCGAGTACGAACGAGTCTTGCAATCTAACTAATGTTAAATTTTGAATATAAAGGCATTTCTCTAGGCAAATATGTCGAGGGTGATATTGAAGCACTAAATAGCACCGAGGCCGCCCATAAGTTAAAAGAACAAAAAGTCATTATTACTAAATTAAAAGAAGCCAAAAAAAAAGTTGAGAAAGTTAAAAAAGAAAAAGCTTCTTTTACTTTTGGTACCGGAGTTGCTTCGCAAGAAATTTTAATTTTTTGCAAACAATTTGCTACGATGCTACGTGCGGGACTGCCAGTGTTGAATACCTTGCAAATGTTGGATGCTCAAACGAAGCGCCCGGGTATGAAAAAAGTAATTCAAACTATCAAAAAAGATTTAGAGTCAGGAAACTCTTTATCAAAATGTTTCGAAAAACATCCAAAAATTTTTGATACTGTGGTTGTTAATCTAATTAAAGCCGGAGAAGCTAGCGGTAAGCTAGACACTTTTTTACAAAAAATAGTTATCAATTTAGAAAAGACGGCAAAAATAAAATCTCAGATCAAAAGTGCCCTGTTTTATCCTGGTGTTCTTTTTACAGTGGCGATCGCAGTTACGGTATTTATGTTGATGAACGTAGTTCCGACCTTTGTCAAAATGTACGAGGGTATGGGTCTAGGTGATAAATTACCAACGCCAACAGCAGTCATCATGGCTATGAGTTCGTTTGTCCGGTCCTCTGGAGGTTTAATTCTTTTACTTTCTATTATAGGTTTTGTGGTTGGTTTTAAATTTTTGATAAAAAAAAATTATGAAGCAAGAAAAGTTTGGCATACCATTTTATTTCGTATGCCAATTTTTGGTAATTTAATTCAAAAATCTATTTTAGCTAAAGTATCTCTGGTTTTAGGAAATTTAAATCAGGCGGGAGTAGATTTGATAGAAAGTATTGATATTGCAAAATCAGTAACGGAAAATGTTTTAGTGGTTGAGGCTTTAGAGAATATTAAAAAAGGTGTTTTTTCGGGAGAAAGTTTAACTGATTTATTTAATAAGGAAAAATTTTTTCCCACAACCTTTAGTCAACTTATTTCAGTTGGAGAGCAAACAGGTAGTTTAGATGAAATGTTTAATTCGGTGGCTATGTATTATGAAGAGGAGTTTGATACGGCAGTTGCCAATTTGGCTAGTTTGATTGAGCCGATCATGATTGTATTTATGGGGGTCACGATTGGTGGGCTAATGTTAGCTATGTATGCTCCAATCTTTAATGTGGGCGCCATTATTGGTTAAAAAGCAACTACTGCGCTCAAAAACCAATAATTTATAGTTTTTTTTAAAGGTTGTAACTTTTGTAGCAAAATATTAACCTGTATTTAGAAAGAATTTCAAAAAAAAGGGAACAATAACAATGAATATGCAAAATAAACATAAAGGTTTTACATTAATCGAATTATTAGTCGTGGTTGCGATTATAGGAATTTTGGCAGCTGTTGGTGTGGTTGCTTACAATGGTTACACAGCATCTGCAAAAGTAGGAGCTACAAAAACAATTCATGCGCAAACGGTCAAATACATTTCAGCTGAAATTCAAAAATGTTCTTTAGGTGAGACTAAATTTATGGGAACTAATCAGGATTGCCCAGCAACAGCAGCCAAAGCGGTTGCAGGAGCAATTGCTACTATGTCTGATAAAAATCCATATAGCACAACCAATAATGCGATTAGAGGTAGCACGGCATTTAACGAAGGATACGTAAGTGTTAGTGTTTCTGGATCAAGCGTTCTAATTAATACTTGCACTAAAACAGGATGTGCTGCTGCAGATCAAATGACTGCAACTGTTGCTATCGACTAAATTAAAATAATGAAACAACAACTCTATCAAGGCTTTACCTTGATAGAGTTGTTAGTAGTGGTTGCTATTATAGGAATACTATCGGCGGTTGGTGTAGTCTCGTACAGTGGTTACAAAGCTTCGGCTGAAAAAAAACAAGCAGAGATTACTTTAAATACTATTTATCTAGCGCAGCAAGAATACAAATCAAATAACGGAGAGTACTGCATTACAGATTGCGCTACACAATCACAAATCATCCAAAAATTATTTGATAATGTGGATGACTTAACTTCTCAAGCATATACCTTCAAAGTAACTAGCGCCTCAACCATGAGCATCATTGCTACTAATAAAGCTAAAACAGGTTGCATCATAATCATAACTCAAACCAATAAAACTCCCAGCACTTCAGGTTGTTAAGTGAAGAAAAGTGCATTTACATTAATTGAACTATTAGTTGTCGTTGCCATTATCGGAATCTTAGCAGCCGTAGGAGTAGTTGCTTATAATGGGTACGCATATGCTTCAAAAGTTAAAGTGTTTGAATATCAAAAAAGTCAATTAATAAAATTAGTTAATATTGAATTAGCTAAATGTGCGCTAGAGGAAAAAGATAGTAGTGGCTGGGTAAAAGTAATGGACGGTTATTATTATTGTAATTGGTATAATCTAATAAGCCAAAGAAACGGATTGTTAATGAATGCAGTAGTTGAATTTGCAAGATATAAAGATTTTAAAAACCCATTCCAACCAGATAAATTTTTTGTTGAACATTCTGCAAGCGTTCCTCTCAATGATGTTTATTTAGGAAAACTCATTTTTCATAATAGAAATACATTGGAATATTGTATTAAAATACCTTGTAATGATGCAAATAATAGACGGACAGAGATTAATAATTTTTTTAAAGATGGCTATTAAGATATGAGGTTAAGAGGTTTTGCTTTTATCGAATTACTGAATGATAGCCATATACTAAGAGGTGGGTTAGCTAGAAGTGATCAATAAAAAAGGATTTACATTGATCGAGCTTTTAGTTGTTGTCGCCATTATCGGAATCTTAGCAGCTGTTGGGGTTGTGGCTTACAATGGGTATACACTGAGTGCTAAAAGAAATGCTACACTTGGAAACTTTAAAACCTTATCCAAATTAATTCATAATACCATGCAACTTTGTGAAGTTGAGAGCACCGTCGCTTTATCAAAAACTAGAATTGTTAATTGT
>Ga0129324_10000939_pt1 | contig 19741 bp, 19 predicted proteins | sample CPBDNA_7_FD_96879 | JGI IMG/M metagenome (GOLD analysis project Ga0129324, IMG submission 96879) | Freshwater to marine salinity gradient microbial communities from Chesapeake Bay, USA - CPBay_Spr_15_0.2_DNA | ecosystem: Environmental > Aquatic > Marine > Coastal | place: USA: Chesapeake Bay... | reverse complement strand
TGTCTTGCAAAATCTCTCGTGTACCGTCGGAAAGCGTGAACAGCTTTTCCTCAGTCAAGTCTGCATCAATCCCCCGGAACGTGGCGTTCGAGAAAATATTGATGGCAACGAAGGTGATGACCGCGAGCACACACGAAAAGCCTGCCAGCGTGCTGCGGTCCATGGTCTTAAAAAAGCGCATCGGCCTCAGCGTCCCTTGTTCAATTCAACGGCGATGACGTTCAAAAACAGCCACATCACGATCAACGAGCCGAAGAACACCACGTCTTTAAGGTCTATGACGCCTCGGGTTACCGCATCGAAATGGGTGAGGAAGCTCATGGACCGAAGCGCGTCGACCAACACCTCGGGCGCCCAACCCTGGAAGAAGTTCAACACCAACTGCGCGCCCGACATGGTGAACAGAAAACAAACCGTTGCTGCGATGATGAAGGCGATCACTTGGTTTTTGGTCAGCGCGGAAATGCACGAGCTGATCGACAAGAACGCCCCGGCCATCACAAAGCTGCCGAGATAACTGGCCAGAATGACGCCGTTGTCCGGCGTGCCCAGCACATTGACGGTCACCCACATCGGGAACGTCAGCACCAGCGCCAAGCCGCAGAATGCCCAAGCCGCCAAGAACTTGCCGATCACGGCGTCGACGGTGGACACAGGCAGGGTCATCAACAATTCGATGGTGCCGCTTTTCCGTTCTTCCGCCCAAAGCCGCATGCCGATTGCCGGCACCAGCAACAAGAACAACCAAGGATGATACGCAAAGAACGAGGTCAGATCGGCGCTGCCGCGTGTGAAGAAGCCGCCGACGTAAAAAGCAAACGCACCGGTCAAAGCCAAAAAGATCACGATAAAGACCAGCGCCAAGGGCGTCGCGAAATACGCTTTAAACTCACGCTTGGCGATGATGGCGACATTACGCATGACCGGCATCTCCACTGACAGCGTTACTATTTGGGCCCCGGGTGATCTCGCGGAACACTGCGTCCAAGGCACCCTTTTCGGTTTTGAAATCGCTGACCTCGTGGCCTTTGTCTTGCAGCAATGCAGCCAAGGCGGGGGCGATGGGCGCACCGCCTTTTGAGGTCACGATCAGTGTCGCTTTGACGCTGAAACTGCTGTCCCGCTGAACGGAGCCGACGCCGGCCAAGGCTTCGATATCACGAATCACGGCGTCGACGATGTTCGGCGCCACATCCAGATGCACGGCGTTGTGCAGCGGCGACCGGCGTACCAGTTCTTCGGGGGTGCCGTCGGCCAACAATTTGCCGCGTGCGATGATTACGGCACGGGTACAGACCGCTTCGACTTCTTCCAAAATGTGCGTCGAGATGACGACCGCTTTGTCTTCGGCCATTTGGTGGATCAAATTCCGCACCTGATGCTTTTGGTTCGGGTCCAAGCCGTCCGTCGGCTCGTCCAAAATCAACACCGGCGGATTGTGCAAGATCGCCTGCGCCAGACCGACACGGCGCTTAAATCCTTTCGAGAGTGTCTCGATGGGTTGCTGCAGGACGCCTCCGATCTCGACCCGCTCAACGGCTTGATCGATGGCGCGACGACGTTCCGCACCCGACAGCCCGCGCACTTCGGCAATAAAGCCCAAGAACGACGACGGTGTCATATCGCCATAACAGGGCGCGCCTTCGGGCAAATAACCGATGCGACGCTTTGCGGCGACTGGGTCTTGGACGACATTAATGCCGTCGACCAGCGCTTCGCCGTCGGTCGGTGTCAAAAAGCCCGTAACCATTTTCATGGTGGTTGATTTACCGGCGCCGTTCGGCCCTAAAAAGCCCAGCACCTCGCCCTTAGCCACCGACAAATCAATGCCGTCGACCGCTTTCAGCGGGCCGAAATGCTTGGTGAGACGCGTGAGTGCGATCATCTCTGTCATGTGCCGTCTGCCTCCCAGCGTTTATGGTCTCGGCAGGCGGAAAATAGGCATGTATCTGCCTGTTTCAAGCCTCGCCGGCGCGATGCGCACTGAGACGCAGTGGACTTAACATATTGGTCGCAAAAGAAAAGACCGAACCACATTAAAGGTTCGACAGGTAACGGATATCGACGCGTTAGAGGATCGATTGACCGGTTTTTTTCCAATCGTCCAAAAACGCCGCCAGACCTTTATCGGTAAGCGGATGCTTGAACATCTGCATCAACACCTTCGCCGGCACGGTCGCCACGTGCGCCCCCATGCGCGCTGCATCGACCACATGCATCGGATGTCGCACCGATGCGACCAACACTTCCGTGTCGTAATCGTAGTTGCTGTAGATTTCGCAGATTTCTTCGATCAACGACATACCGTCTTGGCCGATATCGTCCAAACGCCCGACGAACGGCGAAATGAACGCCGCCCCCGCCTTCGCCGCCAAGATCGCCTGCGCCGCCGAAAAACACAGCGTCACGTTAACCGAGGTACCTTCATCAGACAGCGCTTTACAGGCTTGAATGCCAGCTTCGGTTAACGGCACTTTGATCGCTACGTTGTTGGCGATTTTGCGCAGCTTGTCGGCTTCGGCGAGCATACCGTCGAGGTCGGTTGCTGTGACCTCAGCCGAGACAGGGCCGTCCACCAAATCGCAGATTTCCTTGATCGTTTCGACCATATCGCGGCCCGACTTGGCGATCAGGGATGGGTTGGTGGTGACGCCGTCGACCAATCCAAACGCCATCAGCGCGCGGATTTCGTCAATTTCGGCGGTGTCGACGAAGAATTTCATGTTATCGCTCCCAATATTTGCGCGGCATCATCCAGAATGGAGACCTGAAAATCAAGGTAAGGTTGGCTAGTTGGCCACGCCAGAGGCTGGCACCGGTTGCTGCCACGGCTGCGGTTCGCAGTCTGATTGTTCGTCCAAGCCCCACCAGAGGCTTTTTGCCGCACAGGTCAGCCGGTCACCGTCTTCGCTGTTCGATAGGAACGCAGCGATGATCAACCAGCCGAAAAACGTTACAATGGCGATGGTTTTGATGATTGTTGAGACGCTTTGACGCGCCAACATCGCCTTGACCCGATCACGGTTCTTGGTAAATGTTTCCATGAACCACACAATCATCACAAACGGCTGGCGGAAATACCAAATCAGCCAGGCTTTGATCGTCTGGTTCTTGTGGCCACGCGCTGGATCTTGATGTCGGTCTTGTGTCATCGCTCGCTCGTCAATGAGGTCATGCGGAGGATATCGTGCTCAACGTAAAACGGTTATCGCTCGAAGAGGCGGACATCCTTATACGCGGCGCTTGGGCAAAAGCCCAGGGAATCGGCGTTCCCATGTGTATCGCGGTAACCGATGAAGCCGGCTACCTGATTGCATTTAAGCGCATGGACGGCGGCAAGCAACTCTCGACCACGCTGTCGCAGGACAAAGCGTTCACAGCCGCGATCTCGAAAAAGCCAACGGCCGATTACAACGTGTCGGGCGTACCCGGCAGTCTTGGGTTCGGCATTCAGCAAGCCGCAAGCGGCCGGTTTTCAACGGTCGGCGGCGGTGTGCCGGTGGTGGTGGACGGAGACGTGGTCGGCGCGATCGGGGTATCCGGCGGCGCGCCCGAGCAAGACATGGCCTGCGCTGACGCCGGGGTCAGCGCATTCTTGAACGCTTAAGCTTATTCGGCGCGGTTTTTCTGGTCTTCGCGAATGTCTTCGTACAAGCCATAAAGGCCCATCGCAGCAACCATGATCACGATGATCGTGAACGGCACATGCCCGATCGATTGCGCAAGGCCACCGATGAACAACAAAAAAATGCCGACTCCGATAACGCCTGTGATGATGCTATCCATAATCCCTCATCCTTCGCTTTGGTCGAATGTGCCACAAAAGCGTGACGTTGTCATTTGATGCCTATATCAGGCGGTATCTATTTTCGTGTCGCCGGCTTCGACGGCAGCCATCAGCCAAGACGCAACCCGCAGCAAACGGGCATCACCGCCCTTTTTGCCGACGAGTTGAACGCCGAGCGGCATATCGTTCTCGCCCTGCATCAGCGGCAACGTGATCGCCGGTAAGCCGGTGAACGTCCAAAGCGTGCAAAAAGACGGGCTGCCCGTTGCATCCAAGCCGACGGGCGCTTCGCCCTGGGTCGCAGGCGTCAAAATAACATCAAAGTCTTCAAACACTTCATCCAGGCCGCGTTCGAAGGCAACCTGACGGTCCAGACCCAAGTTATAGTCAATCGCCATCACATCGCGGCCACGTTCGACCATTTCGGTCAACTGCGGGCTGATCTGATCGGGTGCACGGTCAAAGTCGGCGGCGAAGTTCTTGGCAAGGTCTGCTTCCATCACGCGGCGCTGCCATTCGAACACTTCGTCATAGACCTCGGCTAAAGCCAAGCGCTGCACCTGATCGCCCAAGAACTCGGCAAGCTCGCTGAACGCTTCTTGGGTGCCGGGCTCGGCTTGATCCCACGCCGGCGACGGCACAAAGGCAAAGCTTGGCGGCAGCGGCGGCATTTCCGTCGCAGCCTGCGCCAAAGACGGTATCGCAACCGGCCGCATTGCTGCGTCCTGCGCGTCATAGTGCATGATGTGTTGCGCCATCAGACCGGCGTCTTCGACGGAGCGCGCAAATACGCCCACTTGATCCAACGGCGGCGATTGGCGAAGCGCCCCGCTTCTGGAAATCAGACCGAACGACGGCTTATAGCCGACCACACCGCAGAACGAGGCTGGACGAATGGTCGAGCCATTGGTCTGCGAGCCCAGCGCCAAAGGCACCATAAACGATGCAACCGCCGCCGCAGAGCCACTGGATGAGCCCCCCGGCGTCCGAGAAACATCGTGCGGATTGGTGGTCTTGCCCGGTGCATAGACGGCAAATTCCGTGGTCACGGTTTTGCCCATGATCACGGCACCGGCTTGTCGTAACTGGGCGACCGTCGATGCATCGTCAATGGTTTGCCGGCCTTTATGGATCGGCGAGCCGTATTCAGTCGGAAAGTCGACGGTATCGAAGATATCCTTAATGCCGACCGGCACCCCGCCCATCGGTCCGATTTCCTGCCCCTTATAGCGGCGCTGATCAATCGCGCGCGCTTGTTCCAGCGCATGCTCGGGACTCAGGTGCGTCCATGCCTGCACCGTCGGCTCGAATGCGGAGATCCTGTCCAGACATCCCTGCACCAGTTCTTCCGACGTCATCTTACCGTCACGGATCGCACGCGCCGCATCTGCGGCGCCAAGCGCGAAAGGTCCTTCTTGTGTCACTTCACGTCTCCGATGATCAACCTGGACCGAACAAGTATTCAGGCAGCCAAAGTGCCAATCCCGGGAAGTTGTAGAGCAACACCATCGAGAAAATCACGATTCCCAGATACGGCATGATACCGGAGAAGATATCCACCAATGTCACATGCGGCGGCGCGACACCTTTTAGGTAGTAGGCCGCCATCGCCATCGGCGGTGTCAGGAACGAGGTCTGCAGGTTCAACGCCACCAGCATGCCGAAGAACAGCGGGTCGACATTGAAATGATCCAGCATCGGCAGGAAGATCGGCACGAAGATGATGATGATCTCGGTCCATTCCAGCGGCCAGCCCAGCAAGAAGATGATGCTTTGCGCCAGGATCAAAAAGCCGACGGTGCCCACATCCAGATGTAAGAACCATTCTTTGATGATGTCGTGGCCACCCAGATACGAGAACACCGCCGCAAACGTCCACGAGCCGACAAACAGCCAGCACACCATCGCCGATGTTTTAGCGGTCAGGTACACGGCTTCTTTCAAACGCGTCCAGGTCAGCGAACGATACAATGCGGCCAACAACAAACCGCCGCCAGCGCCCACCGCGGCTGCTTCTGCCGGCGTCGCAAGCCCCATCAAAATGGCACCCAGCACCGCCATAATCAGCACGGCGAGCGGGACGAACGACGTTATCAACTCATAAGCCACCTTGCCGATGCTGACATCGACGTCTTTTGGCTTCGGCGCCAGGGCCGGGTTAATCGCGGCCCGCGTGACCACATAAACCATATAGAAACCAGCGAGCATAAGGCCCGGGATCATCGCTGCCGCATACAGACGCAACGGCGAGATTTCTGCAATCGCGGCATAGACGATCAGCATGATCGACGGTGGGATCAAGATGCCGAGGCAACCACCTGCGCAAATGACGCCGGAGGCAAAACGGGTGTCGTATTTAGCTTCGAGCATCGCCGGAAACGCCAGCATGCCCATCAACGTCACAACGGCGCCGATGATACCGGTCGCTGTGGCGAACACGGCGCAAGTCGCCAATGCGGCAACCGCCATTGAGCCCGGCAAATGGCGCGCGGCCAACTGAAAGCTGAAGAACAATCGGTTAACAATGTTCGCCCGTTCAACCACGTAGCCCATAAATAGGAAGAGTGGGACCGCCACCAACACATCGTTCGACATCACCGAGAATGTATTCTGCACGAACAAATCGAATATTCGATTGTCGAATAATGACTTCATCCGCATCGGATCGAAGTACGCGTAATAGCCAAAGCCGAGACCCATGGCGATCAGGGTAAACGCAATCGGAAAGCCGAGCAGGACCACAAAGATAAACAGGCCCAGCATCATGATGGCAATTTGAGGATCGGTCATTGGGCTTGCTCCGCCTGCTTACGCGCAAGGTCTTCTTTTTCATGCAGCAACATGGTCTCTGTTTCCTGAACGTCGTGTAGGCGGGCCGGCCAATAGCCGTCGCGCATGCACTGTATGCACCGCACCGCTTCTGCGAGGCCTTGCAGCAAGACCAGCGTACCTGAAATCGGGATCAGTGTTTTGAAGAAATAAATCTGAATACGCGCCGGGCTCGACCAGCTCACCTCTTTGTAGAACCAGGCGTCGGACGCGTAGGACGCACCGTAATATATAAGTGTCAACGCACCCGGCACGAGAAACAGCATGTACAATACCAAGTCCACGCCGGCCTGCCATTTGATCGGCATCAGGCGGTATACAACGTCGCCGCGTACATGGGCGTCCTGCGAAAGCGCATAAGCCCCAGCCATCATGAATAGGGCCCCATACATCTGCACACTCATATCGAAGGCCCAAACGGTGGGGCTGTTCAACACGTAGCGGACAAACACCTCGTAACACGTCGACAGCGTCAAAATCATAATGCACCACGCGAACGTTTTACCGGTCCAGGCGCTTAAGCTGTCGATGAAATGCAGAAGACGGGTCATGACCAATCGCCTCGCTCAAAAAGTCAAAAATGAGAATGGCAGAGAGGCGGCGCCATATTCGACGCCGCCCCTCCGTTACCATTTCGCAAGCAACAGATCGGCTTAGAGCTTGCCGAAGTAGTGCTCGTACGCACCACGATAGTCAGGTGCGTTGTTCAGCGCGTAAGCGCCGTGACGCTTGGCCCAAGCCTTCTGCGACTCGATGACCTTCGCAAAGAACGGGTCTTCTTTGCTGATACGGTCGACAACGATGTCCCATGCCTTGAGCTGGTCTTTCATGACCGAATCCGGCGTGCGGTAAACGTTGACGCCGAACTTTTCTTTAAGGACCACGAGGTCGGCGGAGTAACGCTCCATCGCCTTCCAAGCCATATCCTGCGACGCAGCTTCCGACGCGTATTCAAGAATAGCGCGCTGCTCTTCACCAAGATTTTCGAACAGGGTCTTGTTGAAGATAACTTCGAAGCATTCCTGCGACTGGTGGAACGAAGCCAAGTGGTAGTGCTTGGACACGTCCTGCATACCGAAGTCTTTATCCGACGTCGGGTTGTTGAATTCGGCCGCATCGATCAGGCCAGACTTCATGGCAGGCTGAATTTCGCCACCCGGAAGCTGAACCACCGACATGCCCATTTCCTGAAGAACGTCAGCAGCCAGACCGACGGTCCGGTACTTGAGGCCCTTCATTTGTTCAGAGCTGGTGATGTGCTGCTTGAACCAACCCAGCGGCTGTGCCGGCATCGGGCCGGTGAAGAAGCCAACGAGGTCAAGGCGAAGCTGGTCATGCATCAGTTCGTAGTAGAGTTCCTTACCGCCACCGTATGCGATCCACCCCATCAGTTCGTTTGCCGACCAACCGAAGCAAGGGCCGGTACCGAACAGCGAGGCAACCGGCGACTTCGAATACCAGTATGCGGTCACGAGGTGCGCGCCATCGAGCACGCCTTTGTGCACGGCGGTCTGCATTTCAGCGGTCTTCACGACGGCGCCGACACCCAACAGATCGATTTTCATCGCGCCGCCGGACATTTTGTTAACGCGGTTCACATAGTCCTGAGCCATTTCCAGGAAGATGCCGCCGCCCCAGGCCGCTTGGACCTTCAGCGTGGTAGCAGCTTTCGCAATATGCGGAGCTGCAACGGTCGCGGCGGCAGCGCCGGTCGCGGCCAACGCCGAGTTTTTCAAAAACTTACGGCGCGATACAGTTTCAGTTTTCTTGGACATATTCGTCTCCCAACGGTTTGTTGTCCCAGTGCCCAAGCGCGGAGAATGCCACGCAGGGTTCAGGTTTTGGCCATAAGGGTAAAGCATGCCGTAACGACATTTTCCTCCCCAATGTGGACTTTTTCCACTTTAACGACATACCGCTATCGATGTGTCCTTTCGGTGGCCGGGTGTCCAACCCGGATTATGTGTCGGGGGATATTAACTTCTTATCCAACCCGTTGCCGCTTAAAGTACTTTCCAGACTGCTTCTGGTCAACTTTTCCAAGCTTTCTTACGCGACTCTGTCCCCAGGTTCTCGGCCTGCGAAAATAGCGTCTAAATTGTCCAAAGCACGAAAACCCATCGCATTGCGTGTCTCGCGCGTCGCACTGCCGATGTGCGGCAGCAAGAAAACATTCTGTAAATCCCGATAGCCCGGATGGATATCGACGGGCTCGCCATTGAACACATCCAACCCTGCGGCTGCCACCTTGCCCGATTTCAAGGCAGCGATCAGTGCATCGTCATCGACGACCGCGCCACGGCTGGTGTTGACGATGACCGCACCGTCCGGAAGCTTTTCAATGGCTGCGGCGTTCACCAAGCCTTTGGTTTCCGGGGTAGCAGGACAATGGATGGAGAGCACGTCCGCATTCGGCAACAAGCTGTCCACGGAGTCATGATACGTCGCGCCAGCTTCGCGGGTCGCGTCCAAACGGCTACGATTGTAATAATGCACATCCATATCGAAACCGCGTGCGCGCTTCGCCGTCACCTGACCGACCCGGCCCATACCGATGACGCCGAAACGTTTGCCGGTAACTTGGGTGCCAACCATGAAAGCCGGGCTCCAATCTTTCCAGCCTTGGCTACGAACCAGACGCTCACCCTCGGACGCCCGGCGTGCAGCACCCAGCATCAACAGCATGGCGATTTCAGCGGTCGCATCGGAAAGCACATCTGGGGTATTGGTAACGATAATGCCGCGTGCTTTTGCTGCCGCCACATCGACGTGGTCATAGCCCACGGAGAAATTGGCAATCGCTTTGATACGGTCGGATAGCTTACCGATCACATCTGCGGTCAAATGTTCGGAATGGCACGGCAGCATTGCGTCAGCCTTCGCAGACATTTCGATCAGTTCCTCTGGGGTATAGAGCTTATCGTGTGGATTGAGGATCGCGTTATAATCGCGTGCTAAGCGCGCCTCGACGGCGTCCGGCAGCTTGCGCGTGACCAGGATCGTTGGTTTAGATGTCATGCTTCCCCGTTTTACATTTTATTTTTTCAACATCGCTCGTTGATCGGCGATGCCGTTATACTTCGTAGTCAAAACACCTTTGTGCAAGCAAATTTTTATGGTGCATTGCGCCATCCGCAAATGATCGTCACCTACATCCCCTCGGCCTCTCCGCGGCGACCGACCGGCACATCGCGGTGTACCCCAACGCCGATAAGGAGACCAAACCCGATCATCAGCGTCATCATCACGGTGCCACCATAGCTGACCAGCGGCAGCGGCACGCCCACCACCGGGATCAGGCCAGTGACCATGGCGATGTTGATAAAAACATATAGGAAAAACGTCGTCGTGATGCCGCCGGCGACCAAACGCCCGAACTGGTTACGCGATCGGATTGCGATGTAAACACCGAACGCGATGATCATGATGTACAAAATCAGCAAACCAATGGCACCGACCAAGCCCATTTCTTCGGCCAACATCGTAAAGATAAAGTCGGTCTGCATCTCGGGCAAGAAATGCAGATGACTTTGCGGCCCTTGCATAAAGCCTTTACCCATTAACCCGCCCGACCCCAGCGCGATCTTTGATTGGATGATGTGATAGCTGGCCCCCAACGGATCGGTCTCAGGATCCAAAAATGTGAGCACGCGCTTCTTTTGGTATTCGTGCAGAAATTGCCAGGCAATCGGCGCCGCCGCCAACCCGGCGATACCGACCAAAACAAACTTCCAGACGCGTACCCCGGCCAAAAACAACACCGCGGCGCCTGTCATCACCACCATGATCGCCGTGCCGAGATCGGGCTGACGTAAAATAAACACAGCGGGTGCAGCAATCAAAAGCAACGGCACGAACAAACGCGAGATGCTGCCGATATCTTCAATCGCGCTGGCGTGGTAATAGCGCGCCAGCGCCAGCACCAAAAAAATCTTCATCAATTCTGACGGTTGAATGTTGATCATGCCGAGCGAAATCCACCGCTGGGCGCCCATGCCGACATAGCCCGCCACCTCGACCGCAGCCAACAATGCGAGGGCGACAAAATACAGCGGATACGCATAGCGCAGCCACAAACGAACATCGATGGTCGCGATCACGATCATAATGCCAAGGGCAACGCCATAGCGGACCATCTGCCGCTCCGCCCAAGGCTGTGTGCTGCCGTCAGCGGCCGAATACAACATCGCAAAACCAACACTCGCGACCGCCGTGATCAACAGCACCAAGAACCAGTTCATGGTGAATAACTTGCGGCCCAGCGTTAGTTCCGGTGTTGAGAGTGTTGACCGCATTACGTCCCCTCCCCTTAGTCGCCGACGTCCGGCACGGTGCGGGTTTGCTGCCGTGCCGACGTGGCATCCTTGGCCATGCCTTGGGCAGGCTTTCGGCTTGGCGCACGTTCGGCGATTGCCGCACCCGGGCCGACTGAGTTGCGGCGATGTGCTTCCATCAACACATCCCGCGCAATCGGGGCTGCCGTCGACGAGCCACCGCCACCGTGTTCAACCACGACGGAGACCGCATAGCGCGGGTTTTCGACCGGCGCGAAGCCGACAAACAAGGCGTGGTCACGAAATTTCCACGGCAGATCCTCGTTTTTACGCACACCTTGATCTCGCTCGGCCTTGGTGATTCGGCGCACCTGTACGGTGCCTGTTTTGCCTGCCATCGGGAAACCTTCGATGTGTGTCGCCGAGCGACGCGCGGTCCCGGTCGCATGGTTGACGACACGGTTCATGCCGTCGATCACAATCGCCAAATGGCTCGGCGAAACGTTGATCGAAGGAATCTCCGTCGGTGACAGCCGTTGCGTCGCCTGCTCGCCAACCGCGCGCGTAAGGTGTGGCGTAATCGCACGACCGCCGTTCGCGATTCGCGCCGTCATCAGCGCCAACTGCACAGGCGTGGTCAAAACGTAGCCTTGCCCGATACCGGCGATCACCGTCTCGCCCTGATGCCACGGCTCGTTGCGTGATGCGCGCTTCCAATCGCGGGTCGGTATCAAGCCGTCTTTTTCGCCGGGCAAATCAATCCCGGTCGGTGCATCAAGACCGAACTTGCGCGCCATGGCGGCGATACGGTCTATTCCAGTGCGCTTGGCAATTTCATAGAAATAAACGTCGCAGCTTTCGGTAAGCGCTTCGCGGGCATTGACGAAGCCATGCCCGTGCCGCTTCCAACAGTGGAATTTAGCATCGCCCAATTCGTAATCACCGCAGCAATGGATTTTTTGATCCGCAGAGATGACACCTTTTTCAAGAGCAGCCAGCAACACGATCATCTTGAAGGTGGAGCCGGGCGAATACACACCGGCAATCGATTTATTGATCAACGGCGTCCGCTGATCACTGACCAGCGCCTGCCATTCCTTGGTCGACAAACCGCGGTTAAAATCATTGGAGTCGTACGCTGGATTAGAAACCATGGCCAGCACGTCACCGGTGAGAACATCCATGACCACCACCGACGCACTTTCCTCGCCGAGGCGCTTAACGATGTATTCTTGGAGACCAACGTCAAGGGTCAGCATCACGTCAGCGCCGGGTTGTCCTTCGCGCCTGGACAATTCGCGGATCATCCGACCGAACGCATTCACCTCAACCTCGGAACTGCCGCCGGTGCCGCGCAGCTCTAAGTCATGCACGCGCTCAACGCCAGCGCGTCCCACGCGAAAGCCCGGCAACTTCAACAGCGGATCATTGTCTAAGTCGGTCTCGGACACTGCGGCGACATAGCCCAACACATGCGCAACAACCGGCCCATACGGATATCGCCGGGCACGCCCGACGTCGATCACCAAACCCGGCAAATCTGGGGCATTGATTTCGATTCTGGCAACTTCGGACCAACTTAAGTTCTCCCGCAAGGTAATCGGCACAAAGGCGCGGTTGCGGCGGACTTCGCGAATGATGCGCCGCAGATCACTGTCGGTCAGCGTGACGATCTGACGGGCGTGTTCCAAGACCTGTTCGATATCGCTGCTTTTGACATCTTCGGGGACCAACTGCAGACGATAGTTCTGTTGGTTCTCGGCCAACGGCGTGCCGAAACGATCCAAAACGCGGCCCCGAGGCGGTGCTAACAAGCGCAGGTTAATTCGGTTCTCATCAGCCAATGTCGCATAGCGATCAGCTTCAACCACTTGCAGATAATACAGCCGACCTGCCAACGCCGTCATCAAAATGGCCTGACCACCGGCCAAAAACGCGGCGCGGCGGGTAAACAGTTTATGACGGTCCGGATCGCGGTTCATATCATTCGACCTGTAAGAACGTCTGCTGCCAGCGGGTAAACAACCACGCCAAAATTGGGAACAAGGCGGCGGTCAGCCCGTATTGATAGAATGCCGAGCGCGCCTCAATCAGATTTCCGTTCACCACCGAGAGCACCAGCCATTCAAATGTCACCGCACCGGCACCTACCAACACAAAACCGATCCAAACGATAATGAATGACTTTCCAAAAAAGAACGTGCGCTGAGCCATGCCGACGCCATACACCAAAAGAAACGTCAACGCACTGACACCGACCGGCAGGCCGGATAAAAAATCATGCAATATACCGATCAAAAACACCGCCGCCGCCGGCATCAAATCCGGTCGATACACAGCCCAGAAATAAATCCCGATCATCGGCAACAACGGCGCGACCTGCGCAAACCCCGGAATTTGCATTGGCACTGCATTGATCACCAGCAACACAAAGGTCAACGCAAACGGCGTCAGGTCCCGTGCGAAGCGATCCAAGCGTTGCCAAAATGAGGGTCTCATGCCGCCGCCCTTTCGTTAGCGTGAGCGGGTTTTATCCGGATCGTTCCCGGCCTTGAATTCAAGAATGCCATCCAAGCCGTAATCGAGGACGCGCACGATCTCAAGCCGGGTCGGATCGACAAACGGTTTCACTTCAATGCCGGACTCGCTGACCGCAGCGACAATCCCCACCGGCAAACCCGCCGGTAACGCACCGCCGTGCCCGGACGTGACGATCCGGTCACCTGGTTCTGCCAACGAGTCAGGCGGCAGGTGCAAAAGACGAAGTGTCTCGCCGTTGGTACCGGCAACAACACCGCGGACCCGTGAACTTTCGATCAACACCGGGACCCGCGAGTTCAAATCCGCGAGCAGCAATAAACGCGACGACCGCAAACCGACTTCCTGCACCCGCCCCACCAAGCCGGCGCCTGTAATCACAGCTTGGCCTTTGCGTACACCTGCACGTGCACCTGCGTTCAAGATCAAGGTTCTTGCGAAGGCACCGCCAGCGTCGCCGATCACCCGAGCTGACACGGTGTCCGCATCGCTCGCCGGCACGAAGTTCAACAACTCGCGAAGCGCTTTGTTTTCGGCCTCAAGATTGCGCGCAACGCCCTGCCACTGCAAAAGACGGTCGCGTTCGGCCTGTAATTTTGTGTTTTCAGCGCGCAACGCCAGCAGGGTCTTCCCCTCGCCGATCATGTCGTGGATCGCATCCATGGGGCGTGATACGGCATCTAAGATGGGTGCGATCGCATCGGTAACTTGCGCGCGCGCACGCTCGAACGCGGCCGGCTCCATCTTGCCGACCAACATTAACATCGCCGCCGCCACAATCAGGCCAATATACGCGAAGCGTTGCGCAAAAGTCCGGACCGGCGCGGCAACTCTGGTGATTGAACGTTCGTGATCGTTCACCGTGCGTCACCCAGCCTTCGCGACAGTTCCCAGGTCGATACCGACGGACCGCGAAGTCTGTCCGAAGGCAACGCTAGCTTGACCATGGGGCACCAAGGCGTTGCCTGGGCGCATCAATACATGGTCGTCAAAACGTCTTTTAATCGCTTCATCTCTTCGAGCGCACGACCGGTGCCAAGCACCACGCAGCTAAGCGGGTCGTCTGCGATAGAGACCGGCAGCCCCGTCGCATGGCGCAGCACAAAATCTATATTGCCCAGCAACGCCCCGCCGCCGGTCAATACGATCCCTTTGTCGACAATGTCGGCAGCCAATTCAGGCGCCGTGTGTTCGAGGGCAACTTTAACCGCTTCGATGATCGCGCCGACCGGTTCCGCCAAGCTTTCGGCGATCTGGCGTTCCGAGATCACCAGTTCTTTCGGCACGCCGTTCATCAGATCGCGGCCTTTGATTTCCATAGTCCGGCCATCGCCGTCATCCGGCGGGCAAGCCGAGCCAATTTCTTCTTTGATGCGCGCCGCCGAACCTTCGCCGACCAACAAGTTATGATTGCGACGGATATAAGCGATGATCGCCTCATCCATTTTGTCGCCGCCGACGCGAACCGAACGGGAATAGACGATGCCACCGAGCGAGAGCACCGCAACCTCAGTGGTGCCGCCGCCGATATCAACGACCATTGAACCTGTGGGCTCGGTCACGGGCAAACCGGCACCGATGGCAGCGGCCATCGGCTCTTCGATCAGATACACTTTGCGGGCACCAGCACTTTCGGCGGATTCTTGAATCGCGCGTCGCTCAACCGCGGTCGAGCCGGACGGCACGCAGACGACGACCAGCGGGCTCGCAAAGGTGCGGCGATTGTGCACCTTGCGGATGAAATACTTGATCATTTCTTCGGCAACTTCGAAGTCGGCGATGACACCGTCACGCAGCGGGCGAATGGCGCGGATATTACCGGGGGTGCGGCCGAGCATTTGCTTGGCTTCCTCACCGACGGCAAGGACCTGCTTCTTGCCCTTCACTTCAGCGATAGCGACAACCGAGGGCTCGTTGAGGACGATACCGCGCCCCTTTACGTATACCAGCGTGTTCGCGGTGCCCAAGTCGATGGCCATATCGGCCGACAAAAATCCGAAAAGTCTCGAAAGCATAGCCTATTGGTCCAATATCGCCTGAAAATCGTGAAAGAGTATAAAGTTCATCGGATTACATCATGTATCGCACTTATAAAAACGTTAACCCTCAATTGCCAGGGAAATTCCCGTTCGGAATACTTATAATTCCCAGTTTTTCAGTGATCTTATCGTAACTTAGCATGTTTTTTCAGTGTTCGGTGTCACAGGCCTTACGCATCTATCTCTCAGCACAGCGAATCCTGTAACTTGAAAGTCGCATGCAACTGTTTCGATAAGCTTAACAGCGTAAAATGCAAGATAAAAAGGGGCAATCCTTGAACCTATTTAAGGCTGTTGTGTGCAAACCTGCGCTCAATGGGCAAACGCATCCGCGCGAAAACCTTGCGCGAACAACAGACCGGTGAGATCAGCATAATCGAGGCGGGCGGGCGCCGCAACGCGGACCGATGGTTTGCCGCGAAAGGCGACACCGAGGCCGGCCGCCTGCAGCATCGGCAGGTCATTGGCACCATCGCCGACGGCCAGGCTATCGCTGAGCGCCAAACCGTGCTCGGCAGCACGCGCGATCAGAGTTTTCTGTTTCACGTCTTTGTTCAAGATCGGCTCGGTGACGACGCCCGTCAACTGACCGTCTTCAATGACGAAATTATTCGAAAGGTCTTCATGGAAGCCGCATAGATCGCGCACCCGCGCTGTGAAAAATTTAAAGCCGCCCGAAATCAATACACAGTGCGCGCCGCTTGCGGCCATGGTCCTGACCATCACGGCCGCACCGGGGGTGAGTTCAACCTGAGCCCACGCATCTTCAAGCGTACTTTCGGCAAGCCCCTTCAACATGGCGACCCGCTCGCGAAGCGCGTCTTCAAAATCAAGCTCGCCGTTCATGGCCCGCGCCGTGATCGCCGAAATTTCGTCTTTTAGCCCGGCATACGCTGCAAGGTCATCCAAGGTTTCGCCGGTGACAATCGTACTATCCATATCGGCCAGTAAAAGTTTTTTGCGTCGACCCGCGATCGGCTGCGCAATAACATCAACGCGCGCGTCACCAAGTACATGCCGGGCCGCCGCGTCGGCCTGATCTTCGCTGATGTTGTCGAACGCCAGATCGCATGCCGTCCCGGGTGCCAGCCAATCGGGTGCGCCGGTCTCGGCACCCAAGCCGTTGAGGGCCGCGCGCACCTCGCCGACGATCGCGTCATTCAAGTCTGAGATTGTGTCTGGCTCAACGCCACGAATCAGGGTTAGAACGGACTGCATAAAATTGGCTCCGGGAAGGGGCTGACCTTGCGCCAGCAATAGAATGCCAAAAAAAGGTATATAAGGTTGAATGTAAAGTGGACGATTTAGAGCCCGTTGTCATCATCGCCGGCCCAACGGCGTCGGGAAAAACCGATATTGCCATCCAAGCCGCCGAACGCTTTAACGGCGAAATCGTCAATGCCGATAGCATGCAAGTGTATCGCGAGTTAAAAATCCTGACCGCACGCCCGAGCGAAGCCGACACGGCCCGCGTACCGCACCATATGTTTGGTGTGCTTGCGGTTTCTGAGCGTTGCTCTGCAGGCCGTTGGCTCGATATGGCTGCGGCAGCAATTAAAGACATCCACGCGCGCGGCAAGCTGCCAATCGTCGCCGGCGGCACCGGCCTTTATTTAAAGGCGTTGACGGACGGAATCGCTCCGATCCCGGAAATCCCCGCTGCCCGCGTGCAGGCGATCACCGCGCATCTGGAAGAGATCGGCGGCGAGGCTTTCAGGGCTGAGCTTGCTACCGTCGATGCCGACGCGGCCGCCCGCTTACCCGCCAGCGACAAGCAGCGTCTGGTGCGGGCTGCCGCCGTGTTCGCCGAAACAGGTCGAACGCTGAGCGCCTGGCAGCAGGCCGAGCCACCGGCGCCAGGCTACCCCGGTCGCTTTGCCAGTATTATTTTGATGCCGCCTCGGGAAGACATGTACGCCGCGATCGACGCCCGGTTCGATGCGATGATGAACGAAGGTGCCCTTGAGGAGGCCCGCGCCTTTCATGCACTCAACCTCAATCCCACCCTGCCCGCATCTCGTGCCGTCGGTGTTGCCGAATTGATGCATGTCCTGGACGGCGAATGGACCATGGAACGCGCGATTGAAAAGGCAAAAACCAACAGCCGGCATCTCGCGAAACGACAACTTACTTGGTTTCGGCGTCAGATTCGTACAGATTTGATGGTCGATGAGAAATATTCGGAAAGAGATTACGAAAAAATCTTTTCATTTATTCGTCAGTTTTTGTTGACCCCATCCGCTTGAGCCTCTAAGTTGCCGCGCGCTTCCGGGAACGGTGGCTATTTTTATGATGTCTGAAGACGACCGGAAGCCATGCCGCCGGTCGTCATGTATTTTAGAGCAACCGAGCGCAGATGCGCGCGGCAACGATAAAGGAACGAGACGATGACCACGAAAACGTTGAACGGTGCTGAGATTGTCCTGAAGGCCCTGGCCGATCAGGGCGTCGAAGTCATCTTCGGCTATCCGGGCGGTGCCGTCCTTCCGATTTATGATGCGCTGTTTCAGCAAAATCAGATTCGTCACATTTTGGTGCGCCAAGAAGGCGGTGCGGTGCACGCAGCCGAAGGCTATGCCCGTTCGACCGGCAAAGTCGGCGTGGTGCTTGTGACGTCCGGCCCAGGTGCCACCAACGCGGTGACCGGCCTGACCGATGCGCTGATGGACTCTATTCCGATCATCTGCCTGACCGGCCAAGTGCCGACGCATCTGATCGGCAATGACGCGTTCCAGGAATGCGACACCACCGGCATCACGCGCCCCTGCACCAAACACAATTATCTGGTCAAAGACGTCGAAGATCTGTCGAAGGTGATGCACGAAGCCTTCCACGTTGCACGCTCGGGCCGCCCAGGCCCGGTTGTGATCGACCTACCGAAAGACGTGTGCATGGCGCAGGGCACCTATCAGGCGCCGGAAAAAATCAACTTGGATAAATATCAGCCGCGCTTAAAAGGTGATCAAAACCAGATTAAAGCTGCGATCGAACTGATGGCCAATGCGAAAAAGCCCGTATTCTATTGCGGCGGCGGCGTCATCAACTCAGGCCCTGCAGCATCGCAGTTGCTGACCGATTTCGTGCGTACCACAGGCTATCCGTGCACGCTGACGCTTATGGGCCTTGGCGCGTTCCCGGCCAGCGACAAGCAGTTCTTGGGCATGCTCGGCATGCACGGGACCTATGAAGCCAACATGTCCATGCACGACTGCGACGTGATGATTGCGGTGGGTTCCAGGTTTGATGACCGGATCACCGGGCGCTTGGATGCGTTTGCGCCGAACGCCAAGAAGATTCACATCGATATAGACCCGAGCTCGATCAATAAAAACGTGCGGGTCGACATTCCGATCATCGGCGATGTCGGTCATATCCTTGAAGACATGATCAAGATATGGAAATCCACCCAGGCGACCCCGGACAAAGCGGCGCTGAAAGCGTGGTGGAATCAGATCGAAGAATGGCGCAAGAAGGATAGCCTGAAGTTCGACACCACGAGCGAACTGATCAAACCGCAGTACGCAATTTCGCGTCTATACAAACACAGCAAAGGCCGCGACACTTTCATCACCACCGAAGTCGGCCAGCATCAGATGTGGGCGGCCCAGCACTTTGGCTTTGATAAGCCGAATCACTGGATGACCTCGGGCGGGCTCGGCACCATGGGCTACGGTCTGCCGGCGGCGATGGGTGTGCAAGTTGCGCACCCGGATGCGCTGGTGGTCGATATTTCGGGCGAAGCGTCATTCCTGATGAACATGCAGGAACTGTCGACGATTGCGCAGTACAATCTGCCGGTGAAGGTTTTCATTCTCAATAACTTCTATATGGGAATGGTGCGCCAGTGGCAGGAACTGCTGCACGGGTCGCGCTATTCGGAAAGTTATATGGAAAGCCTGCCGGACTTTGTGAAACTCGCCGATACGTTTGGCATGGTCGGGCTGCGCGCCACCAAGCCGGGTGAAGTCGACGATCTGATCAAAGAAATGCTGGAAATCGACCGGCCGGTGATTGCCGACGTGCAGGTTGATCCGAAAGAAAACTGTTTCCCGATGATTCCGTCGGGCGCGGCGCACAACGAAATGCTGCTGGGTCCGGACGACAAGGCGGAAAAACCGGTCTCCGAAGAAGGCATGGTCCTCGTTTGAGCATGGATGACCCTTCTTTTAACACAACCGGTTGGACATAAGTACATGACCCGAGATACCAAAGTTAACTTTCATACCATTTCCGTGGTGGTGGACAACGAACCCGGCGTGTTGGCCCGCGTGATC
>Ga0129324_10000938_pt1 | contig 19773 bp, 15 predicted proteins | sample CPBDNA_7_FD_96879 | JGI IMG/M metagenome (GOLD analysis project Ga0129324, IMG submission 96879) | Freshwater to marine salinity gradient microbial communities from Chesapeake Bay, USA - CPBay_Spr_15_0.2_DNA | ecosystem: Environmental > Aquatic > Marine > Coastal | place: USA: Chesapeake Bay... | reverse complement strand
GCGAAAGCGCGAACATGCGCTGAAAGAAAATTATCGAAATGGGCGAAGAGAGTCTTGTACGAGATGAGCATGTTTCTCGAGCCCCCGAGGGCCACTAGCCGAGATGAAGAATGTCCTACCCGGGCCGCAGGGTCTGTCGACAGTCAGTGCCCAGCGCTAAAGAGGTGGTTTTGCGCGACAATAATCAGGGAAGTAGAAGTGGAGGGCTGGATTGATAAGGCCATCTAGCGGTGCTGATGGCTGACCCATTGGCTCACTTAGTCAACCCCGAGTATCTTCAACCGTTCGTTGTGTGATTTCTCCGAGAAGCCAGGAGCTTGCCTCGTTCTGTGAGGCGCTCCCGCAGTCCATATCCGTAGATTGTCAGCTGATGCTGACCATCGGCCCGGGTCGACACCTGGCATTGCCGAAGACGATCCTCTCGGTACCCAGTGGCCCACGGATAGATAAACACTTGTAGCCAACTGGGTACGGGCCGAAGGGCGCTTGCTCGCCCGAGCGCCGAGGCGAAGGCTCTCCAGGAGGTGGGCACTTCCCCGTCACCATTTTCGGGGGAAAGCTCGAATTCGAGATGGTTCTGGGAATCCACGAGCCGAGATGACTGGAGTTCGATTCTCATCCAGCCGGCACGTTCGAGACGTGCTCGAGCACTCTGCTCCGCCACGTCCACCAGCGACACAGTTTGCAGGTCCTCTTCAGCCAGATGCTCGGCGAGATAATCCAAGTTCTCCAGAGACCATCGCTCCCGCGGCAGCACACCAAGAAACGTGAACTGGTGAAGGCCACCTGCCTGGGTCACCAGTTCTCCCATGGGTCCCACTCTGGCGGTGTCGCGGGCAGCCCTCTCTCGATTAGCCAAGACAACGGAACGGTGCGTGCTTTCTCCTCATCGGTGAAATGGGCCGCTATGAAGATGTCAATCCACTCTCTGCGCACCTCGTCAATCGAATCCATCGCCTCTTTCATGCGAGAAGAGTGACGGTTTGTCATGTCGCGCAGCGCCTTCCCCAATACGGACTCGGCGTCAGGTCCTTCGAAAAACCCGTCAAACCCCACCAGGTTGACAGGTGGAAGCAGCTTTCCGGTGACTAGGTCGTCGAAGAAGAAGTAGGGAGAGTCAGGAAACCTGCGTTGGTAGTGCTCTTCATCGAGCTGGAAAGCCTCTATCAGCAGTTTGATTCGCTGCGTCAAATAGTCGGGCTCTACACTTCGACGCATGTAGGGAATCGTCTGGATGTAGACAGCTCGCGCAAGGTCCTGGTAACTCAACTGAGTCTCTGGTGTCTCGTTTCGCATGGCCCCTCCTCTTTCTCCGGCGTCATTAAAACCGCCAGCGCTCGCACCTTTCACTCCCACACTAAACACCACCGCTGACACTGTTCCGTGGATGAACTTGACCAGCCGATGTCAGTGGTGGCACCTATGGTGGTGTTGGTGTCGCCTAGTGTCGAAAGAAAGGGGTCGGCCAATGATTGATATCACTTGTCCGCATTGCGGAAAAACGTTCAACCTGGATGATGCCGGTTATTCCGATCTGCTCGGAAAAGTTCGCGATGAGGAATTCGAGAAGCAGCTCCACGAACGGCTCGAGATTGCACAAAACGAGAAGAAGAACGCCGTCGAGCTCGCCGAGGCGAAGCTCCGGGCGGAACTGCAGGGCTCAGTGGCGACAAAAGATAGCGAAATCGAGAAGCTGAAGGCCCAACTTGACGCAATTGAGACCAAGAAAAAACTGGAGCTCACCGAGGCGCTGGCGAAGCTGGAGAAGCAACGCGATGAACTCATTCAGAAAAACGAGAAGCTCGAACTTCAAAGGAAGCTCGAAGAACAGTCGTTGAAGGAGAAATACGAGATCCAAATTAAGGACCGAGACGGCGAAATCGAGCGACTGCGCGACTACAAGGCGAGACTCTCCACGAAAATGATCGGCGAGGACCTCGAACAGCATTGCGAGACCGAGTTCAACAAGATCCGAGCGACCGCGTTTCCCCGCGCCTACTTTGAAAAAGATAACGACGCGAGCTCGGGCAGCAAGGGTGACTACATCTTCCGCGACATCGACGAGTCGGGGGTCGAGGGCGTGTCGATCATGTTTGAGATGAAGAACGAATCGGACACCACCGCGACGAAGAAAAAGAACGAGGACTTCCTCAAAGAACTCGACAAGGACCGCAAGGAGAAGAACTGCGAGTACGGCGTACTCGTCTCGATGCTCGAGCCAGAGAGTGAACTCTACAACTCGGGCATCGTCGACGTGTCACACCGATACCCGAAGATGTACGTGGTGAGGCCACAGTTTTTCATTCCGATCATCACTCTCCTTCGAAACGCAGCGCTTGGAGCGCTCGATTACAAGCGAGAGCTTGAGCTGGTGAAAGCCCAAAACATCGACATCACGAGCTTCGAGGAGGACTTGAACAAGTTCAAGGAAGCCTTCGGCAAGAACTACGAACTCGCCTCCAGGCGATTCGACACCGCCATCGCGGAAATTGACAAGTCGATTGACCACCTGCAGAAGACGAAGGAAGCACTCCTCGGCGCTGACCGTAATCTCCGCCTGGCAAACGACAAAGCCCAGGATGTGACAATCAAAAAGCTCGTTCGTGGAAACCCCACGATGAAGGCGAAGTTTGACGAGCTTGGCACCGGAGAAGGCTCGGCTTAGCGCTGAGGTGCTTTTCGAAATTACCGTTGTTTTTGAGAGGCTTAGCATAATGAGGGGCTACCGACCTTTAGCGTTCGGCGCGGTGTTTCAGAGAGGAACCGGAGGACATAGATGACGGCTCTACCTTCGTGGCTTTCGGGGTGGGCGGACAACCCAGCAGTCGATCGGCCCATCCGGGTGATTGGCATTGACCTGGGGACGACTAATTCCTCCGTTGCCGAGATCGTTTGGTCTCCGGACTCACCTCACAAACCCGTGGTGTCACTGCTCCAGGTTCCGCAGTCAATTGTCGGCGGGGGTGAGGTCAGCGACGACCTGGTGCCCTCCTTCGTGGCCACTGTGGATGGCAAGGAGTATGTCGGGCAGGGTGCGAAGCGGAGCGTTGGAAAAGGACCCGTTCTCGGAAAGTCCGTGTGGTTCGATACGAAAAACGAAATAGGCACCTCACGCCGCTACCACTCGGCTCCGCAGGGTTATCAGACCCCGACAGACATCGCTGCCAAGATCCTGGCTTTCCTGCATTCAGCCGTCCTCGATAGCGACGATATGCCCATCGATCGCTGCGTCGTGACCGTGCCTGCCTCGTTCCAACTCACCCAACGTCAGTCCACTCTCGATGCGGCGAGTGCGGCAGGAATTGGCTTGCGCCCGGGAGATCTCCTGGACGAGCCAATTGCCGCCCTACTCGACTTCCTCAACACGATTGACATCTCTTCAATCGCTTCGCCAACCAAATCACGAGTGATGGTCGTCGACTTCGGCGGCGGCACGTGCGACGTTGCCCTTCTCACCGTGCGTCAGGACGAACGCGGAGGCGTTGAGCTGTCGAGGACCGGGGTGTCTCGGTTTACCCGCCTCGGTGGTGGCGATATCAACAAGAAGATTGCTCTCGACGTGCTCCTCCCCCGCCTTCTGGAAGAGAACGGCATCGGCGAGCTCGATCTCGACTTCAAGAAGAAGGAAGCGATTCTGGAGCGGCTCTCGATTACCTCCGATCAACTCAAACAGGCGTTGAGCGAGCGAGTCAATGAGTTGCGAGCCTCTGGCCAACCATTGACCGCGATTGAGAAAGAGGCGGTTGAACTACCGGCGCCGGTGCGACTGGAACTACCGCAGCTTGGCCAGCTGGCGCCAACGCTGTCGAGCCCGCGACTTAGTTACCAGCAGCTTGATAGAGCCCTCAAGCGCTTCCTCGACCCCCACGGACTGGAACCGTCGGAGGGCGACTACGTCACTGTCACATCGATATTCGCACCCATCAGAGATGTCCTCTCTCGAGTGGGATGGCTGCCTGAACACATCGATCGAATCGTGCTCGTAGGCGGTAGCGGCTTGTTGTTGCCCGTTGAGAGAAGTCTGGCCGATTACTTTCCCAACGCCGAAATTGATTCCTTCTCTGAGGCATCCGATGCTCAACGGTGTGTCGCTCGAGGCGCCGCCTGGCACGCGTTTTTCTTGGAAGCCTTCGGTGACAGCCCAGTGAGGCCGACTCTTGGCGAAAAGCTGGTCATTCGGACGAGCTCTGGACCACAGGTGGTTGTCGAGGAGAATACGCCCCTACCTATTCCGGGGCCCGATTCGGCTGAGCCTATGCTTCATTTCTCAGGTCTTGTTGTTCCGAAGGACGCGCCAACAGGGAGTCTTCCCTTGACGATCCAACTCGAGGTGGGCCGCCAAGAAGTGAAATCAGAGGAAATCACGCTGAAGTCCCCGCTGCGACAGGGAGACCCCATCGACTTGTATCTGCGCTTCGATGAAAACCAGGTTCTCACCGGAAAGCTCGTCGTGACCAGCGATGAAGCGGTGCAAGAGTTTCCCTTCCGAGTCGATAACCCCCTGTCAGTGAGCATCAATCCGAATGAGCGTCGAGAGCGAATCATGCAGCTCGAAGCGGAGTTGTTTGACGCAGAACCTTCTCAGCAGATGACAATTGTCGAAAAAATCGCAGATATCCGTCTCGAGCTGGGTGACTACGATCGCGCTCGCCACCTTTTTTCAAATCTTGTGACGACAGCCGAAAAACAGTCAGCAAAAGCGAAGCTTTACAAGAAATTGGCGGACGTCTCCGACCAAATGGGTGATCGTCAAGCTGCCGACAGTTACTACCAGAGAGCGATTGAGTCGGGCAATGCCTCGGCGGCGTTCAAATATGTGATGACACTCTCTGACAGCAACCGCCACCAAGAGGCATTGGACGCCATCGAGCAGTATTGGCGGCTACCGCACGATCCCGTGGACAAACTGCTCAAGGCTAGTGTTCTGCTTGGCCTGAACCGCCGGGACGAGGGCAGGGAGCTGTTCTTTGAAGCACTCGACGAGATGGGAGGAGTCGAATCAGCGGACAGCGTGGAGTTGAGCTGGATCTCTTTCGTGTCCGGACGGATCGGAGAAAAAGACATCCGATCGGCGGCGCGGAGTCGGATGGTGGAACTTGACAACGCGAACTCGCGTTCAGGTAACGAGAAAAACTACCCCGATTTCAAGGGCCGCTGATGTGGTTTCGGCCCCTCGAATTCCTGACACCTCAGCAACAGTCAGTCGTTAGTGCCGGCACCGATTCACACCTCCTCGTCATGGGTTCTCCCGGCGTCGGCAAGACACTCTCGCTCGCTCACCGAGCGCTTTCGCTCAAAGATTCTCCCTCTGGTCCTCGCCGCATCGCTCTACTCACCCCCACCAGGGTGTTCGCCAAATATCTTCGAGAAGGCCTGCCACCCGATTCGAACCTGAGTGGCGACATTCACACGGTCGACCGCGTGATTTTGAGGGCGTATCGACGTTTCGTCAAACAGCGCCCACCGGAAAAAGGCTGGGATAACTGGCTTGACTGGCCCAAGATGCGCAGCACACTGCTGCTTGCATTGCAACAAATCAAGCCCTCCCCCCTCTACGACTGCATCATCGTTGACGAAGCCCAAGATATCGACGCTGTGTCGCTGGAAATTTTGGGCTTACTGGGTCACCATGTCACCGTCGCGATCGACCCTCTACAACGAATCTATTCCGACGGAGCGACGCTCAATCAGATTGTCGATGCACTGGGACTCACCAGGGAGTCGACACAGCTGATGTACTCAATGCGCATGTCCCAGCGAATTTTTGCGCTCGCCACCGAGTTTCTCAGCTCCGAGGGCAAAGCTCACTTTCTCAAGAACGACGTGGAGCCGGTTCCCGACAATGAAACCCCCATCGTGGTGTTTCCCCACACCGATGAGGAACAGTGGGACTTGCTCGCCTCGGCCCTCATGACCAGGAGTGAGCTCAACCAGACCTCGGCGGTACTCGTCGCGAATGAGGCTCGAGCCCAACTGGTTTCCGAAGAGCTCAGAAAACGAAGCGTTGCATCATCGACCGAAATTCGGGCGGTGTTCGGGGACCTGACCCCCGAGGTGTTGACCTTCCACAAAGCCAAGGGCCTGTCTTTTGACGCGGTCTTCGTGCCTGACCTGACCGAAGAGGTCTTCAGGGAACTGCGCGAACACACCACGATGCCGGCCTACCGAATCCTTTTCAGCGCGATCACTCGCGCCTCTCGCTGGGTCTGGCTCTCGCACCCGAAAAACTCATGGCCGAGCTTTTACAATTTTGTTCTCCGTTGTATTTGGTCAGGACTGTTGGCTGAGCAGGTGGCTGTGGCCTACCAAGGTGCATCGAGTCCCGAAACGCCCACTCCTTCTAACCCATTGGATTGGCTGTAACCACAATGTCGATTGACGCCACAAAACTCCTCGGCGCAGAGGAATCAATTCGACGGCTTTCCGGCCGGTCGAAAGCGACTACCTCCGCGATTGAGGAGGCACTGTCGCTCATAGACAAGTGGTCAGATGGCGATACTCCCCGCTACAGCCCCCAGGGTAAGTTCTTTCGAATTGGCCCTGCCGAATGGGCCACGATTGCCGCGCTGTTTAGCGATCCGGGGCACCGTGCTCTCGTGGCATTTGCCACACCGCTGCTGCGGATCAGGCAGGTTCCAGCGGACAAGCGAGATGAGCTCTCAGCAGCGATTGATGTGTCGAGCTTCGCATCGGACTATCTCGACCTTCTCCGACAGCAGGCACACACTGCCAACGTTGAGCTCGACCCATGGTGGTCGACTCTCCTCGAACTGGCCGACTCACCTTCTTCTCTGCTCGATCCGCTCGATTGGCCGCAGAAAGATTCGACAGAGTCTGAGCCTGACGTGCTCACCGGCCAGGACATGTCGGATTCGACGGCGATGTTCCTCGACCTGGTCGACGGATCCACTCGGTGGGCATTGGACTCCCTGCCCGAAACCCTGACAGTCGACGAGCGAATTGCTCTCCTCGTTGGATTGTGGGCGGGAGGGAAAAAAGCACCTCGCCTCGAGTCTGATTGGGAGTCTGCCGTGCGCTGGGCGATGGACTCTGAGCACGTGGTGAGAGAGCCTCGCGACCTCACCAATGCGCGAGTGTGGCTCCTTCTCAAAGACGGACCTCTCTTTGTCGACGGCTCAGCCGATGAGATTCGAGATTTTCGCGCGTGGGCTCAGCGTCGAAGTCAAACCTGGCAGCGTTTCCACAACCCAGACCCCGATATCCACGAGAGACTCGCGGTGTATTACTCGGAATCAGAGGCCTCTGATAGCGAAGAGTCCCCGATTCCGGACTGGGTGAGACTCTCGGTGGAAACCGGCCGATTTCAGCACACTCAGCCGAAACGTCGGGTAGCGTCTCTCGCCCCGAGCGTTGCCGAGGTGTTGAACGAACTCGACCAGTTCGAGGGTCTGAAAAACTTCAAAGAGCAGCTGTCGCTGATTAGTCAAGACTTCGCGCACCGAAAAGAATTGGCGAAAAAACATGCCAACACCGATTCTCCCGAGCTGAATCTGATTCTCTTGGGCAACCCGGGAACGGGGAAGACAACGGGCGCGAGAATCTATGGTCGACTGCTCAAAGCCCTGAACGTTCTCGAGTCAGGCCATTTTGTAGAAGTAGGCAGGCCCGACCTCGTCGGCCAGTATGTGGGACACACCGCACCAAAGGTCCAGGCGCTTTTTGAGCAGGCCAGCGGTGGTGTGTTGTTCATCGATGAGGCCTACTCCCTCGCACGCGATGAGCGAGACAGTTTTGGGCTCGAAGCGCTGGATGAGATCGTGCGGCTGACCGAGCTGAAACGGGGAGAATTAGCGGTCGTACTTGCTGGGTACCCGGGACCCATGACGTCGTTTGTCAACACCAATCCGGGGTTGAAGAGCCGATTTCGAGAAGCGCTACTTTTTCCCGACATTTCGCCAGATGGCCTGCTGAGAATTCTCGATCGGCAAGCTGAAAGCCAAGGACTGCGGCTGTCGCCTGAGGCGAAGGAGGCTGCCCGCGAGCGGCTCAATCAGATGCCCCGCACCGATGGCTTTGGCAATGCCCGCGAAGTCCGCCGTCTGCTCAGTGTGATGAGGGAACGGCTCGCAGGCAGGTATCAAGCCAATCCGGAGGCCGTGGAGGTAGACCTGCTCCTCGCCGACGACGTTCCCAAGACAAGCATCGGAGAACTCGACGAACAGCGATTCACCGCAGCAATCGCTGGACTCGAGCGCCTGATCGGTCTCTCCGAGGTCAAGAACCTCTTTCACACACGAGCAAACGAGGCCTGGCTAAGCCACCTCTTGAGACAAAAAGGCGGTCAAGCTCCGCCTGTGTCGCCCGGCCACATGGCCTTCACCGGTAATCCCGGGACGGGGAAAACGACGGTGGCGAGACTGGTGGGAGAAATCTTTGCGTCATTGGGCTTGCTCACCAGCGGACACGTGGTGTCTCGAAACCGCGCAAGCCTCGTAGGGCAATACATCGGCCAGACTGCTCCCAAAGTGCGGGCCGCGGTGAGCGAAGCACTCGGCGGAGTCTTGTTCATCGACGAGGCCTACGCCCTGCTACCGTCCGATGGCAAGGATTTCGGCCACGAAGCTCTTGCCACCCTGGTTGAAGAGATGGAAAACCATCGAGACGATCTGATCGTGATTCTCGCTGGCTATGAGGAACCGATGGAAATGCTCCTTGGAGCAAACCCCGGGCTACGGTCGCGAATCACCGACATCGTCGAATTTGAGGACTACAGCGAGGACGACCTCCGCGAGATAGCGCTGATCACCGCCAAGCAACACCACTACTCCATGACCGACGAGGCGGCGGCCCTGATCGCGAAACGTGTCTATGCCACGAGGCGAGCACCGGAATACGGTAACGCGAGGACGGTGAGGGCGATGGTCGAAAAGGCCTGGTCGAATGTGGCCAACCGAGTTATGGAGGCAAGTCGCCAGACCGATTCGCCCTGGGAGGCTGTCATCGAAGCGGGGGATGTGCCCCAAGCTCCGTCGAAGGAAGCCTTCCCTGTCGGATTCCAGCCAGAAATTCGTTGAACACAAACACGTGGGGAGGCGATACGATGCCACTAGGAAAAGCGCCCTGGTTTTGGTTGCTATGGCGTCACGCCATGGTCCCCTCAGTAGACCGCGGACTACAGAGGACCGATGGACGTCGAATATCGGCGTCTAGGGCAAATCCTCCCTTCGATGGGATATTTGGGGAATTTTTGTACTCGCGAACACCGTTCGCTTCGCACAAAAATTCCATAAGAAGTGCAGGGCGCTTTTCCTCAACAATGAGGGTTGGATAACCCGTGACCGCTGTTCAGAGCGACGATATTCGACGGACGAGCCTTCGACAGTTTGAGGGGCTCGACCACGCTGGTTGGAAACGGGCTCTCAGCCGGGACCAGGAAGACTTGCTTCGGCGAGTGATTACCGACCAAATCGACCCCTACGTCGATTTCAAGTTACCCAAAGCCAATGGCAAGTACCGTCCCATCTCGGCACCCACCGAGGAGTGGATGGCCGTCCTGCGAGTGTTTCAACAGCGGTTTCTCTCAGACCCGAAAATTGCCTCGCCGTCCGCTTTTGCCTACGTCACCGGCCGGTCGGCGGCCGATTGTGCACGTGTTCACCTGAACAGTGAGTGGATTGTCCGGGTCGATATTCGAGACTTCTTCAACTCAATCGGTGAGGATCGAATTTACTTTGCCGCGAAAAAATATGGACTGATTGCCAGTGTCGCACGGGTGTTCTCCCGCAGTGTGACCAGGCGTCCCAGGCCCCCAGTGCCCGCGTGGGCGCCAAGGTTTTCCCGGACCGAGCGCACGTTGCCCTACTTGCCGAAAGAGGCAGGGAAAACCCGTCCCGGCTTCCTCCCGCAAGGTGCTCCCACGAGCGGGGCAGTGTCCAACATGGTCAGCTACGAGCTCGACCTTGAGCTCCAGTCCTTTGCCGAGGAACACGGATGGAGATACAGCCGGTATGCCGACGACCTATTCGTGAGTTCTCCTGCCGGAGCACACGCTGCCAGGGAAAGCCCCGGTCCCCGTGACAGTGACCTGGCAATTCGCACCATTCATGGTGCCCTTGTCCGACATGGATTCCACCCCCACCCAGACAAGACTCGGGTGATGCGAAAGGGTCGACGTCAAGTAGTTCTTGGATTGCTCGTTGACGGGGAGGTGCTGCGTCCCACCCGCGAGAAAGTGCGACACGTCGACTTTCACCTCTACGCGCTTGCCCGCTTCTTCGACTGGAATGCTCACGCGAAGAAGCACGGATTCGCTGACACCCAGAGTCTGCTGCGACACCTCGAGGGATGCATTTCCTATTTTCGAGATGTCAATCCTGAGTCGGCGTCGCTGCTGTCGAATCGCCTAGCGCAAGCAATTGTCGACCAGCAGCGCTGGGAGGCGCGGCCCCCTCGGCGTCCGAACGATGGCACGGTTGAGGTGAGGCGCGCCGAGGGCGGCAAGAAGCCATCGCCATGGAATTGGGAGAAACACCTCACCGAGCGGCACCTCGATGCATTGGGTCCCTACCTCCCGGAGCTTCGCAACGCGAAGCGATCCGCACAGACTGACCAGGAGTTAGTTGACCTGGTCAGAGAGGGCGACGCCGCGAGGATTCGTTTCAACGAACTGAGGCCAAGCGACAAGGTCTCGGCGCTCGGAAAAATGCTCGAGAAGAAAAATCGGGAGGGCGCTCGGGCGAAAAAGGAGCTCACGAGACGGTACCTTCCCTACGCTGTAGAAGTCGCTTACATGCGGGAAACCGACCGGGTCCCCTTTGAAGATCTTGTCCAAAAAGGTCTGACGCGTTTTCTCTTGGGCCTTCGGCGGTACTCCCCTGAGAAATACAGCAGCTTCGAAGCGTTTGCGCATTCTCAGATACGAAGTGTTCCCGTGTCGAGCCGGGAAAACGCCCCTCCAGCTGAGTCGAGCGCTGAGACTCCTGATGCAAGTGTTGGGCTGATGGGGGAGGCGCTTGCGACTCTGCACAAGAAACTCGGGAGAGCACCGACCGTTCGTGAAATCCAGGCGTATGTGAGCCAACGATCGCGGAAACCAAAGAAAAACTAGGTTCCCTCCCCCACACGCCCAACGAGAGCTCGTCCGTCGGAAGCGCCCAATTGGCCGCAGTGGCAGAACAATAGAGGGTATGGCATTTCTCGCGAAACACTTCAGAGATCACGACCTCATCACAAAGGGCATCGGTCTCCCCGAAAACTGGCCACAGTATGGCGCCTGGCTAGTACTCGCTGAGTTAGCAAGGCGGCACCCGGGGAAATTCTCGGTCATCGAGGGCTACTACCCAGCGGGAGGAACCGTGTGGTTTCTCCTTGACAACAGCGAGGGAGATGCTGCCGTCTTGGGACGGCGACAAATCGGCACGTTCAACGAGAACGGTCACATCGATATTTCGCACTCTCACCCTGACGGACGTTGCCCGATCAGTGAGGGGGTGCCAGAAGGAAGCGACCAGCGGCTACTCACCGTCGCGCCGGTCGTATTACCGGGGTTGCGGGAGATGGTTCGTGATATCGAGGAGTGTGCCGGACTCAAACAGCCTCGCGAAACGCCCTCGACCGTGAACGAGTCGGTTGGCTGGTGGGTCGTATCGACCGTCTTGGGGCTGTTCCTGCACAGCAGGCACCGTCTCGACGTCAGCGGGGTGCTGTGGGACGGAGTATCACCCTCGAGACTCGTTCTCGAACAGTTCCCCGCAATTTCTGCCCTGGCGGAGGGAGTATTGAAGTGGCCGACGTCGACCGCCAACGCCGAGATTGAGCCGGAGACAGCAGCCAAGCTCTCCCACCTCGTCGCCATTAGCGAAACTCGAGCAAGAGGGGAAGGTGGGTCAGCGCCCTTCCCACTCCTCGTCGTCGACCTTCAGAGGGGTGTGGCACATACGAGAAAGTCGAGCATCGACTTGATGGAGCAGTATCGGACGAGCCACCGACGCATTGAGTCGGTGGCTTTCCACACGTTTGAGCGCGCCCTCGATGATGGAGAGGGCTAGCAAGAGGTAGCGCTGTGCGGAAGAATGCGCCATAGGGACGCCGTAACCAACGGTCGAGTGTCGAGGAGAGGACGAGAGCGTGGCCCAGATGATTCCGCCAGCAGTGAGAGCTGGAGCAAGTGGGTCCGAGCGGCAGGTGTTCAACGCGCTCGAGGGAATGCAAGGCACCGATGACTGGGTGATTTTTCACTCGCTCTCCGTCGCCCAGAACCTTGAACAAATGGAGGGTGAGGCTGATTTCGTCGTGCTCGCTCCCGGAAAGGGCATCCTCATCATCGAGGTGAAGGACGCAAAGTCTGTCACCTACAAGGACGGTGAGTGGTACCTCGAGAAAAACCCCTCACCCAACAAAGACCCTCTCAAACAGTTGAACTCGGCTCGTCGAAGCCTGAGAGGCTTCCTCAAAGCGAAGGGGCAACTTGGCACCGAGCCAATCGCCACGCTGCTGTGGTTCCCGAGGCTCGATCGACACGACCTCGACAACCAATCCCCCGGTGACCTCCAGCTGTTTGAGTGGCAACTTGGCTGGGCGTCAGACGTGGCGAAACCACAGAACTTGATCGAGTCCGTGTTGGAGCGCTTCGTCGAGTTCTACCGCAACAACAAGGGCATTGACTTGAACCCCCAGGGGCTCGGCCCCGAGCGGGCAAAACTGCTGCGGAAGTCCATCCTCTCCGACTTCGAGGGCTACGCGAGCCCCGAATCGGAGACGAAAAGACGAAAGGCTCAAGAGCGCGAACTTCTCGACGAGCAAGTCCTCTTGCTCGACATGGTGGAGACAAATAACCACCTGTATTTCGATGGGCCCCCGGGATCGGGTAAAACCCACCTGTTGCTGGCAGCCGCCAAGAAGCTCGCACTTTCTGGCAAGAAGGTCCTCGTGACCTGTTACAACTTGTTGCTCGCCGAGGAACTCGACACTGCAATCGGTGCTCTGGACACCGTCGATGTCTATGCCTGGAACTCATTGCAGTTGAACCTCGCGGGACTGGCAGAAAACCCGGACAACGCAGGAGGAGCGTGGTTTGAACAGGAACTTCCTGCCCTCGCGCTGGAGCAAGTTGCTGCGAATCCACATCGAGCCGGATACGACGCCATCCTCGTGGACGAGTTTCAAGACATCGCCGCAAATCCGCTCCACGTCGATCTCTTGCGCACGCTCACCGCCGAGCCCATCGAGAAAAGCACCGTGATTCTCTGCGGGGACACCAAACAACAAATCATGCGCCCCTCTGGCGAGCAGGTCGACGCCCTGGTCGCAGCGAGGGCACTGTTGCCTGGAATCGTGCACGTGCGGCTTCGGCGAAACTGCCGCATGTCGCCCGCTCTTGCCAAAGCCATCGGCAAGAAGTTTTACTTTGGCGACCGGTTTATCAACCACCGTGTTCCCCAGAACACAGAAGGAGGGCTCGACATCATTGCGGTCGAGCCCGGCCACGAGGTGAAAACCCTGGCAAAAACACTTCGCTCTCTGCACGAGCACTACTTGCCCGAAAACATTGTGGTGCTCAGCATCTTCGGCCTCAAGCAATCACTGTCCAGGCTCATTTTGGAACCGGAACGCTCCGACGGTGCCATTGCCGAATCATCTGACCTGAAGTGGCTGCAGAAGCAACTCCGCACCGACACCATCCAAGAATCGGGTATCGAGGCAACCATTGGAGCGCAGATCCGCTGGCATTCAATCTTCAAATACAAGGGCCTCGACGCGGATGCTGTCGTCATCACCGACGTCAGTGTGAAAGGAATCGAGTTTGCCCACACCACAGGTCTCGAATTCGCTGAGACTCTCTTTGTCGGCATGACGCGGGCGAAGTATCGGTGTGTGGTGTTGGACTCTGCGGAGTACTTCATGCACCAATCGGGCGGGGTGCGTGCGAAGAAGCCGCCCGGCTAGATCAGTTCGACCAATTGGCGGCCATTTCGTTGCCGAGCGCACACGCAGTGAACCGTCAGGGTCTGGTTCAGTGCTGTGGTTAAAACCGTAGGATCCCCCTCCTGTTCTTTAGTGAAATAGTCAGCTGTCTGCTTTCTGACCACGCTGGCATCCCCGCTTCAAGGCTCCTAATCCTTTGCTCAAGGTACTCCTCGAGTTGAGTATTGTCTGTTGCCATTCAATTCATCACTTTCCAGGAACACGGCATTCCGATTTCTTCCAATCTTGTCACACAGCTGCCGTTAGTTTCCAGAAAATAGCCGAAATTATTGACCTAGCACGTCGTAGCTTCACGACGATTTGACTGAGGATTTTCCGACCGTTGGATTATGAGTTCGATGCTTAGGTATTAGCTGGTGTTAGAAGGTGTGAGCTGACGTTGCGGATGCCAGTAAACACGTGAGGATTGGCGTGGATGGTGTTGGAGTGTGAGAGGCATTGGTCTTTTTCTGACTGTAGCTCGATGGGCGCTGTGTCAGGGGTCCATGGTTCACTAGGAACAGCATCAAGAGTCGTCGCGCATAGTCCTCGCTTGCGACGCGGCAACCCGCTCCCCTGAGTCGGGTGCCCGAGGAACAGATGTGGTCACCGCCGAGGTGGCAAGTCACGGGGTGTTGCAAGAAGCACCCCGGAAAGGGGTAAGACATGAAAGTCGAGACTATCGAGCAGCTGTATCGCTTCAGCGCGCTCGACAAAAACGGCGACGAGGTAGAGATTGCCTACGTAGCGCGTTCACTGGAGGCGGCTCTTTCCAAAGCAACCGAGCGTAATTACACCTTCGTCGAGTTGCTTTCTGTTGCCCATCTCGAAGGGGTGCAGCGACCATCAATCGCCACCCATGAGGCCCTGGTGGATCCCATTGTTGGCTCGTCCTGGTTGCCATTCTTGTGGATCACCGATCGAGTGAACAGGCCGTCCTGGGGTAAACCGGTTATGACCATAGAGTTCAACGAAAACTACCGCGACATTAATCGGGTTAGCTGCCCCGAGTTGCGCATCAACTCATTGCCCGATGGGCGGTGCTATCTCCGCATCGGTACAGCTGCTCACATCAATCGAGTGAGCCCAGGAAATGCCGAGGTGCTTCGTCACCTCGGTTGGTTGGCCCCACGCGCTGTTGTGGAACGCGATTATTGGCGCATCCTTCCCGCCGGATGGAACACCATCCATGCCGCACACCTTGGACTTCATGCATTGGTGCTCACCACGGGAATACGCCCGGAGGACTGGTTCAGATTTGATGGCGCAGCGGCCCACGTTCACAGTGGCGTGCAGTACTTTGACACAGAAGTTCTCGGCCATGATGCTTTTTATCGGGTTCCAGAAGATGACGAGAAACACAAGCGACTTCTGCGGGCGATAAAGAATGGTTATGGAACAAGCGGGGCCAAGATATTCGGCAAAGTTATCCCTCGGGTGTAGCCCTCGGTGTGTCCGGACCTCTCGAGACGAAGGGCTGTGGTCAGATGCCATCCAAGATTTGACAGTGTACGAACTAGGAGGCGTGATTGACTGGATCGTGACGCGCAGTGCCGTAATCGCCGACCAACATGAACAAGCCCTGCTGGGAACCGACGAATACTGAGCTCAATGGCTGAGCCTGCCGCTCGTTAGCTAAAAGCCCTCTTCGCTTTGGGGTCCACTTGACCTCGGAAGCGCTGGTTTGGTGCCAAGGGAATCGCGTCGGTTCGAGTGAGGTGCTCAGTCCTGGAGAAGATTACCGTCGGCGGGCTCACCCGCCGACGGGTTTAGGACTCAGACCAGAGTTTCCCTCCGTACTTTGCCTGTAGCTCTTCATCGTGGTTGTCCGAGACATGGGCAACCAAGCGAATGGCGCTTTCAAATTCAACTTGATCGAGCTGATTAGCAAACAGACACAGATTGTAATCCAGTCGAAATGTCGACGGGTCGTCGTCATAGCCCGACACAGCCCAGGCCCCTGCGTAGTAGTCGTTAAATTGGTCAGAAGTCAGCAACTCCAGGGCAAGTTCGTCGGAGCGTGGAACCTGATGGAGGACTATTCCGGTCACGAGAACCCCAAAATGCTCTCGGCCAAACTCCTGGACTTCCAGATACACGGCAGTGGAACCACTGAGAACGCGAAGCGCTCCCGAGCGATATTTTGAAATGGGATCTACCAGTTTCAGGCACCACTCTTCGAGTGTTACCTGGAGCGCTTCGCGAGTAGCAAACCGTACGGCGCTCATGCGGAGGCCTCATTCGATTCCATAGCGGTTGTGCCGCCAAATCTAGCTACAAACTCATCATCATCATCATCGGCGCTACCAACCACCAGGTTGGCCAACTCTTCAATCTCCTCGGCATCGAGGCCATCGGTGTTTCTCACGTATTTTCGCCACACATTGCAGCGGTTAGCATCGCCAGAGAGAGCGTTCCATATGACGAAAGGGATGGTTTTGACGACATTGTCATTTGGGTTTTTGTGGCCGAGCTGGCGCTGAGAATTATTTCTTTCGGGAAACGACCGTGGGAGTTTTTCAAGACTGGTTGGAACGTTTTTGATTTCATTGTGATCGCAATGATTCCCGTCTTTTCAGGCGCAACGGTGGTGTTACGAATGTTGCGATTATTGCGAGTGGTGCGTCTCTTCCGCTTTATGCCAGATTTCAGAATGCTCTCGACGTCGTTAGCCAATAGCATCCGGCCTCTCCTGAGCCTGGTCGTGCTAGTCGGCTTCATCATGTTCATCTACGCCATGGCGGGCGTGTACCTCTTTGGCGAAGAAAACCCACTGGAGTGGGGGGATTTTGGTGCGGCAATGTCCACCATGGTGGTACTTCTCACGCTGGAAAACTTCCCGTACTACCTTGAGGGCGGGTTGGCCTCGACAGGTTTTGCGTGGGTCTTTTTCATCTCCTTCATGTTCGTGGTCGTTTTTACCGTCCTGAACGTTCTTATCGGCATCGTGCTTTCGGCCATGGACGAAGCCCGCGAAGAAATGAACAACGGCTCCGAAGGGTCCTCGGAGCTCGTCAAGAAGGTCAGTTCGGCCATCAAGTCCGGCAAATTCACCGAGAAGGATCGTTCTTCCTTACTCAAGACCCTCCACGCGTCCGGGAAAGAGAAACCGAACGAATAATCGGTTGATGGCCGGTCCCAGGGATGACGCGTGTCGACTATCCTCGCATCATGGCAAATCCCATGGGCCAACGTAGATATGAGAATCTACTGGCTCGTGCTGACCGTATTTTTGCTCAGTCCGAATTCGGTTTCATGGTTCTCGGATTTGCCTACCTTGGCTTGTATTCTCTCGAGGTTCTCCTCGACCCGCCGACCGAAATTGCCTCGGCGATTCGCTCAGCAAGCATGGTGATTTACGTTATTTTTGTCACAGATTTGATTGCTCGATTCGCCCTCCAAATTCCTCGCCTGGGAAAACTTGAGACATGGATCACGTTCATCAGAGAGAATTGGCTCGCCATCCTCGCCGCCATTGCACCAGCCTTCCGTAGTCTGAGAGTTCTGAGGGTGCTGATGGTCTTGAGAGGGCTCGCGCCTTACATGGTCAGGAGATCCCAGCAGGTCGGCCTCATTGTGGGGGTATCGTTCCCCCTTGTCCTGTACACCGCTGCATTATCTGTGTTCGAAGCGGAAAGGGACGCCGTGGGCAGTAACATCCTGAGCTTCCCGGATGCCTTGTGGTGGAGCGTGGTCAGCGTCACGACGGTCGGATACGGGGACTCCTTCCCCGTTACCGGCCAAGGCCGTGCCGTTGCGGCTTTACTGATGTTCGTAGGCATTGGCTTGTTCTCGTCGCTGACTGCATTAATTGCAGCCTGGGTATTTGAAGGCTCTCGTCGAACAGACCGCTCAAACAATAGCGAGTAAAAAGACCGATCCAAGCCAGGGCGACTGAAGCACCTAGGTTCCGAGGCGTGGCGGCTCCACGAGGTTGATGAAGCCTGAGAGCAAAGCAAGGTTCGCCGGCGTCCGGGGCAGATGGTTGGTCAGGTGTGGGGAATAGAAGATATAGGCGGCCCACTGCGCCCGTGATAGCGCCACATTGAGCCTGTTGCGCATCAGAAGGAAGTCAATTCCACGGGGAACATCCTCAATAGAGGATGCCGACATCGACACGATCGCTATCGCTGCCTCTTGCCCCTGGAATTTATCCACCGTCCCCACTGGGATCTCGCCGAAGCCTGCACGCTCAAGTTCGTGAGCGATGAGGTTTACCTGGGCGTTATAGGGAGCCACAACAATGATGTTTTTTTCGCAACGACCCAAAGGCCGAGTCTGACCACCGGCCGTCCAGGGCTTCTCCATCAACTCAGCGACTAGTGCGACCACCGCCCGCGCTTCCTCCACTGACTCAACAGAATTCCCAGTGTGGTCCACCTCAATGGGGTGGACCCCGGGATCTATGTCGACAAGGTGGCGGTCACTGGGGTGGGACGTAAGTTTCCCCTCGTAAGAAAGAGCGGATACGGACGCACAGACAGCCTCGTGCATTCGCCACGAGGTATCTAAGAAAATGCCAAACTCCCGCGGCAACACGTCATAGCCCTCGCTAATCCAGCCCAAAGCGGACTGATCGACAGGTTCGGGATGGGAACCTTGGCTGACTTGGGGCAATTGTTGGGGATCTCCGAGCAGTAGCAAATTCTTGGCCACGGTGCTCGCCGCGATGGTGTTTGCTAAGGAGAATTGGCCTGCTTCGTCAATCACCAACAAATCAAGATCTTTCCAACCGAAGGCTTTCTTCGAAGCAAAGTTCCAAATGGTGCCACCAACAACACATCCGCCGAGTTGGCCCACAAAGTCAGCGGTGATATCGCCCGAGGCTAACTCCGACCAGGGCTTTTCTTTGTCTTCACCAGCTCGAGACTTCTTGCCGATACGTTCGGGGTCCATCCCAGCTTCAACTACAGCAGTCAGAAGGTTCTCGATAGTGGCGTGGGATTGAGCAACCACTCCAATTTTCCATCCGCGTAGCCCTGCCAGGGCGGCAATCACCTGAGCAGCATTGAAGGTTTTTCCCGCACCGGGAGGCCCCTGCACTGCCAGGTACGAAGAGTCCAATGTGTTCAACGAGGTAATGATCGCCTCGGCGGGTGAAAACCCGTCACCGGGATACGTCAAGGTTCCCTGGGGAGCTGCTCTGCGTAAAATGTCGTAGGCCGGGTCACGGGGTAGCTCGGGCAAACTCAGCACAATAGAGGCGGCCCACTCCATAATCCGCCCACGGATGTCCTTTGTCATTGGTGGCGCCGTAGGTGCCGCCGCCATGGGGGTCTCACTCCAGGGAATGTCTCCTTTCGAGACTCTTTCCTCGACAAGCGCCCCTCCATCAAAGACTTCTAACACCTTCGTTTTATTGTGGGTCGCGCGCGGAGCTGGATCTGACATATCGAGCAAACCAGGTGGGGGTGGGTCGTAAATCACAAAGGGATTCGTGCCTACTCGAATATTCGTGCCTGGAGCGAAGCGCCCGGAAACTTCTATGACACGCTTTGTCGAACGAGGACCTACAACCCAATCGGAATAAACCCGAGCGCGGTCACAGATTAGAACATCACGTTGGTCTTGCCACGTATCCACTGGAGCACTGAGGCGATGGTAGTGATCCCACCAAAAACTGCGCAGTTCCCGGGAGTGATACCTCAGAGCCGCGAGCGCAAGGGCTACAGCCTGGTCGTTAGGCGTTCTCTCGTGCACGGGGACATCAGCAATTAGTCCGGCCAGCATCGCCTCAAGGGCGTCGGCTTCATCAACCTTGTCCTCGTCGATAGGCACTTCTACAGGGACTGCGCGAGAACCACCTGGGCGTTCGGCAAGCAACCAATCGCGCAGTTTAAGAGTGGAAAG
>Ga0129324_10000935_pt1 | contig 19795 bp, 16 predicted proteins | sample CPBDNA_7_FD_96879 | JGI IMG/M metagenome (GOLD analysis project Ga0129324, IMG submission 96879) | Freshwater to marine salinity gradient microbial communities from Chesapeake Bay, USA - CPBay_Spr_15_0.2_DNA | ecosystem: Environmental > Aquatic > Marine > Coastal | place: USA: Chesapeake Bay... | reverse complement strand
TGCGGCCGGCCTTTCTGAAGCGGTTCCGTGTACAACTGTTAATAAGGTTTGTGGCTCTGGCCTACAGACTATTATCATGGGTGCCCAATCTATTGCGGCCGGGGATAACTCGCTTGTCGTCGCTGGCGGAATGGAGAATATGAGCTTGGCGCCTCATTTGATTCCGAACTCTCGCACAGGTAATAAGTTTGGTGCGGCCACTATGAAAGATGCCATGCAATGGGATGGTCTATGGGATGTCTACTCTGATAGACCGATGGGTAACTGCGCTGAAGAGTGTGCTAGAAAATATAATTTCACTCGTGAAGAGCAAGATGCCTTTTCTATTGAATCTTTTAAACGTGCTCAAAAAGCAATTGAAGAAGGTCACTTTAAAGCAGAAATTTCTCCTGTGACTATTAAGACTCGTAAAGGAGAGACAGTAGTTGAGCAAGACGAAGGTCCATTTAAGGCCAACTTTGAAAAGATTCCTCAACTAAGACCTGCCTTTGAGAAAGATGGAACAATCACTGCAGCCAATGCTTCAACTATTAATGATGGAGCGGCAGCTGTATTAATTGGCGGAGACGAGTATAAAGATCAGGCATCTTTTAAAATTCTCGCTTATGCCAAGCATGCTCAAAACCCTACATGGTTTACGACAGCTCCTGTTGAGGCCATGAAAAAGTGTTCTGAAAAAGCAGGTATCCCTTTACAAGATATTGATCTATTTGAAATCAATGAAGCCTTTGCGGTTGTAACAATGGCGGCAATGAAGGAACTTGAGCTCCCAAGAGACCGAGTAAATGTGTTCGGTGGCGGAGTAAGCCTGGGTCATCCGATCGGGTGTTCAGGGACTAGAATTGTCGTAACTTTAATGAATGCTCTTGAAGCTAGAAATGGCCGGTACGGAATGGCCTCTATTTGCATCGGAGGCGGAGAGGCCTTAGCATTGTTAATAGAAAAAGTTTAAGGATAGAGATTATTTAAAGAGGATAGGATGTCCCAAGCAGCACCCGTAAAGCAAAAAAAATCAGGCATAAGGACCTTTCAACCTGGAGAGGTCCTATTTAAAGAAAGCGATCCAGCTACATCTCTTTTTATTATTCAAAAAGGTCAGATTAGACTCTACCGTCCGAAAGGGCGGGGTTTTGTTGATCTTGCGATTTTAAGATCTGGTGAAGTTATTGGTGAGATGGCCTACTTCGATGAAAAGAGCCGTCGCCGCTCTTGCTCAGCTGCAGCTATTGTTACAACTGATGTCATTGAAATTTCATTTGTTGCCTTTGCTAAGACGATGGAAGGTCTTAACCCTTGGTTTAAAACAATCATTAATACGCTTGCTGATCGCTTAAGAAAGACGAATGAAAGAGTAAGAGACCTAGAGTCTAACTCTGTTGGTTTTGGAAAAGGTGGCAAGGTTGCTGACTATGTCTTTTTTCATACAACGGATATTATGCGTGCCTTGGCGACGATATACTTAGTATTTAGTTCCCACGGAGAAAAGCTAGAGAATGGGCAATATCAAGTTCATATGAATAAGCTTAAGTTTTATCTGTTTGATGTCTTTAACGTACCCGAAATTAAATTTGAAGAATTTCTTAATATGCTTAAAGAAGAGCACTATGTGGAGATGGCAAAAGATGAGGATGGACTTCCCAAAAATCTTCGTATGAGAAACCCTGATCAGTTTAGGTCGATTTCAATTTTTATGAATCAACAAAAGCTTATTGAAGATGAGAAGAAGTTAAAGGTTTCCTCTAAGTGTGAAAGATTTTTAAGTCGAGTTCTTGAGCAGTTGAAAACGGCCGATAAGCCTCAGGCCATGGCCGATATTTCGCTAATCCTTGCAGACTTTAAAGAAAGGAAAGTTCCAATAAATGATGGAGACTTCAAAGATGCGGTCGATGCTGGTTTTGCTGAAGATCTCCTTGTAGGCGAAGATAACCGGCTTACTTCAGTCATCAATATCGATAAGCTTAGAAAGGTTTTTCCTGCGATCCGATTACAAAATGCAATTAAAAGAATTAATGAGAAAAAAGCGAAGGAGGGAGGCTACTAAGTCTCTTCCTCTTTTTTGACTTTGAAGTCAGCTTCTATTGTGTCCCCATCATTTTGAGTTGATCTACTTCTATGTTCACCATCAACGATGATCGTTCTTTTGAATGAAAAGGGTCTACTTCTATTTAAAACAAAAGACTTTTCAGATGTTTCACCACCCAAAGCAATTAACCAAGAAATCATGACAATAATGGGATTGGTATTCCAGTAGGCAACGGTCGCTAAGAAGGCCACAAGAAAGCGAGGAGCAAAAAGCCAAGCGATCCACCAAAGAAATCCACCACTAACGACTGAGCTAAACAATAAGGTAAGCCTTGGAAAAAGAGTGATGAAAATAAGGAAGAAGACACCCCTTGTTTGCCAGAAATTAACAGTTCCAAAATCAAACTGGAAGCTTTGCATCAGAATAGTCGATAGTCCGGTGAGAATGAGGAATAGAGCTAGAATTTTTAAGACTGTGTTCATTAGTCGGTTTTATGTCAAATAAGATGTTCTTTCAATGTAAGAAAGATTTAGAGAAATTTTTTCATAAGATCTCTTTTTCAGAGATAATGGTTAGGTTCACTTTATTCACAAATTCCAAGGAGGGAACCTGTGAGAGTTCTTTTATTAATGCTAGTTTTGGCAATTCCAAGTACCTTTGCCTGCACAATGGACGGTCAAGAAGGCTTCATGCCTGAAAATGATATGAGCATTCCCGTTGGCTCAAAAAATGCAAACTCTATGACAGAGGAGCGCTTCAATGAAATCATTGATAAAGTTGAAGCCGTTTATGCTCCGATTATTAAAAAAGAAAGAAGGGCCCGTTTAAAAGTTAACCGTAAATGGACGGATGACACTGTAAACGCATCAGCTCAACAATTCTGGAAACTGTGGATTGTTAATATGTACGGTGGTCTCGCTCGCCACCCTGCCGTAAGTGACGATGGATTTGCTCTCGTTGTTTGTCATGAGCTTGGGCACCACCTTGGTGGAGCACCTAAGAACACACTTCCAATGGGATGGGCATCAAACGAAGGTCAGTCTGATTACTTTGCTTCTCTAAAGTGTTTTAGAAAAGTATTTGGTGATGATGACAATGCCGCAATCATTAGTTCTATGAATATTGATGCTTATGCAGCTGCACAATGTGCGGCTCAATGGGGTAACGATAGTGACAAGGCGTTGTGTATTCGTGCAGCCATGGCAGGTAAGTCATTGGCGACTCTCTTAGGTGGAGGCACTCGTTCAGTAAACTTTAAAACTCCTGATACCTCTGTCGTTGATAGCACTAATAATCGTCACCCAAAGGGACAGTGTCGTTTGGATACTTATTTCCAAGGGTCACTTTGTACAGTGCCTCATACAACTGACGTTTCTAAAAGTGACGCAACTGTTGGAACTTGTAACAGAAGTAAAAATGATCAAATGGGCGTAAGACCACTTTGTTGGTACAAACCTTAATTTATTAACATCAAACAATTAAAGGATGGGCCTCCGAATGGAGGCCATTTTTTTTCTTATTATCACTCTTTTATTTCGGAGGGATATTCCAAGTTTCCTTATTCCAATCATAAGTCTCATGAGGATAGAACTGATTCTTATAATTCATTGATTGGTTTTCTTCAATAAAGTAACCAAGGTAATAATATTTTTTTTGAGATTCCTTGGTGTATTCAATTTCTTTTAATGCGCCAAAGATGCCCAGACTTCTTTTCTCATAATCAGGGTCATAGATAAAATAAACACTACTGGTCGCCTCTACCGAAAGGTCTAAAAAACCGACGGCCACAAGTTTGTCATCCAGAAAAAATTCACTAAGAACACTGGCCGTTGAGGGAGTAAAGTGAGTTTGAATGAAATCTTCCCGGCTACCTGTCTTTTCTTTGTCCTGATTAAATCTAATCTTTGAGTGCATAACAAAGAGTTGATAAATTTCTTCTCGATAGAGAGGGGGGTTGTAGAAAACGCTGATGTCTTTATTCTTTTTAAGGACTCGTTTTTGACTCTTTGTCGGTTGAAACTTATCGGCCAAGACCCTAAGTGGAAGGCACTTCTGGCAGGTCTGGCAATTCGGTCTAAAGAAATAAATACCAAATTTTCTAAAACCACGTTCTAGACAGCTATTAAATTCTTTAGAATCTACTTCAGTGGCCAGAAAGAATTCGTGTCTGGCCAACTGATTGTCAATGTAAGGACATTTTTCTTCAGGCGATAGCCTTGGTGGACTTAGCAGTTTCATAGGAACAGCTTTTCAATTTCTACGAGCTAGGGTCATAGATAACTTCAATAGTCGCACCATTTGAATAAACAGCATTTCCAAAGAGCTGAATAAAGTAACCCGACTTATCTAATGAAGGATTACCCACACAATAGTTTGTTGAGTTGCTAGGACAAAAGTTACCTGGGCCTGAAATCTTTATGTTTTTGCTCGTAAAGTACTGAGGCTGTCCGCCGGACTTGATAAGCTGCCAACCATTTGTCGTTGATTGAGGAACTATTTGACCATTAATTTTTAACTGAATTGAAGATTCAACAGGCTTGGTTTGTAAATTAACATAACCGAACCACTCTTTTGGGCTTTGTGTTTGGACACGAATACATTCTGGATAGTTTACAATCGCGTTTCCATAAAGACGAACAACGTAACCAGTAAATGGCTCGCCTGGTGTTGGTTCAAACCTAGTGTTAACTGTTTGGACATAGTTATTAAAAGTAAAACCTGAAGCACCACCTGGAATCGGTGGATTAAGCTTCGGCATTTCTACACCCTCTTTAAAGACACGAATCTCTTCGGGATCAATAGAACTGGCACCACTCGACGCCAACGGCCAGTAGTTGTAGCGGTGAGTGATAAGAGTGTCATTGATAGAAGCATTTATTCCGTCAAAAATTGAAGTAAAGCTTGATTGAGCACAAATATCATAAGAATCAAACATACCATCAGAGCGAGTGTTCTGATCGGACTGCCTGTATTCTGGAACTCCTCCAACACGGTAAGGTTCTAAATAAACCCTTTTAGAGAACTGTTGATAAGTTGCACCTTTTTTCCATGAAGAAACACCACCGCAACTATTGCCATTACCATAATCGTTAAAGGCGGTAACAGACATAAATCTCATCTGAATAGAGTTAAGATTAATGCCAGTACAGTTTCCACTTTGAGGTGAGTAGTTACCTCTTAAACAAAGCATCTCTTTTGATTTATCGTTCAAGTAAGCCTGACGGTCAGCTTCTGCAACAGGGTACCTTTCCCATGAAGAATCGTCTTGGTTACTCATGAGTACGACATAGACATATGAGTTTGCACGGAAAATACCATTACTAACATTTCCTTTTATAAGATCAATGGCACGATCGACGCCTTGTTCTCTTGAGCCATTTGCATAACTAAAGTTAAGACTTTGAGCCGCTAGGGTACGATCAATTTTAAGGTTAAGGGCACTACTCGCGAGGCCAATAGTATTTTCAGAAATAAGCTTGGCCTGAGAATTGAGTGAGTCAGAGTTTCCTACTACGAGGGGGGCCATCATCACATGATAATCAAAACGACTTGAAATATTATCAATAGTTCTATTGAGTGCTTGTTTAGTTTGATCATTAATGAAAACTGAGCTGGTAGAGTTATCCCAAAGAAAGAGGAAATCTACTTTTGGCTTAATAAGGGTGAAAGACGAACAGGCATTAAAGTTAAAAGTATTAATTGGGTTCGAGACTTCACTTTGGCTGACCCGCTTAGGAGCAAATGCTTCTTCGCCACAGGCAGAAATAAAGAAGACTATAAGAATATAAGTAATAATGTTTTTATGTTTTCTGATCATGAAAATTTCCTAGGTTTTACCTAATTCTCTAGTCTTATCGTCAAATGGGCCAAAAACCTTTAAGAGTGGCCGAGAGGAGACCTGTTGGTTGTCATAAATGCTCGGTTACTGGTTATTCTTGCCCTCTAGGGCTAACGGCCAAGGCCTTGTAAAATAGGTAAGGTATTGTTTTTATGATGAAATATTTCTGATTATAAGTGAAGAGGGAGAAGTCATGAGCGCTCAATGGTATTACGTTCAAGGAAGCGAGAGGGTTGGTCCTGTTGAAAAAGAGGATATTGAAAAATTATTTCATGACGGAGTGTTGAACCCGGATTCATACGTATGGTGTAAAGGATTTGATAACTGGAAAAATTTAAATACTATTGATGAGTTTGATTCTCTTTTAATGGGGGGGGCAGGTGCTTCATCTATTCCCGCTATAAGTGAAGACTTTGAAGACGATGAGATCGATAACATTCCTCAATTGGATAGTAGTAATGATTTCTCATCTGAAGAAGAACCTAGTTCTTTTGAGCTTCAAAGTGTTGATTATGAAAACAAAGTATTTACTATTAAAGTTGGCTACGACCGTGGTGGCAATGAAACAGAATACGGACCCTTTTCTTTAAGCCAATTAAATAGGGCCTTCGAAGAACAAAGAATAAATGAAAAAACATTTATATTTACACCTGGAATGACCACGTGGGTACTTCTAGGTGATTTTGAACGATTTGAAGATATTGCGGGGAACCTACCCCCAAAAATTACAGACGAAGATCGTAGATTTAATGTTAGAAAACCCTTTGTCGCTCGGCTCTTCTTTCACGATAACGAAAAGGTTTATGAAGGGATTTGTCGCGATATATCAGTTGGTGGGTTGCAAATCTTAGTCTCTGAATATCCGTGCAGGGTGGGTGATAAGGTCTCAATGAATGTTCATCCCGATAATTCTGATTATCATTTTACCGCTTCAGGTAAGGTTGTAAGAAAGCTTGAAGGGAACGCTGGTTTTTCCCTACGCTTTGAAGATTTAGCTCCGGATGCGCACACAGCGATTCAAAGCTATATAAATGAATATTGATGCTTTTAATAAAAAGACGATTTCAGATATTGATGGAATTTTAACGTCTTCTTTTACCTTTAACCGTGGGACAAATGAAAATTTTCTCTATGGAAGGTCTTATGAAACTAGATCTACAGAGAAGAGGCATGTCATATTTTTGCATGATATTGGAGAGCACGGTAATCGCTATCAAGATTTTTTTCACTCTTTCTTAAATCATTTTAAAGACCCTGATTTGGCCTTTCATACCCTGGACTTTAGAGGACATGGGAAAAGTAGTGGAACTAGAGGTCATTTGAAAAGTATTGATGACCTCTGTTTAGATATCATTGGTCTGACTAATCAACTGGAAGAGAGTGGTAAACCTGTTATTTTTATGGGACTAGGCTTAGGTGGAATTGTTGCCTTAAAAATTCTTCATCTTCACTTTAGTCTTTTATCAAAAAAAGTGGGAGGTTTGATTTTATTAAATCCCGCCTTAAAACTAAATTGGTCCTTCCCAAGTATATTAGAGGCTGTCGCAAAAAGAGATTACCTTTCTCTTTCAAAAGTGAAGCTTCCATTTGTTGTAGAGGGAAAGCTTTTTTGTGGTGATTCTTATATTGCTGAGGAGTTTGACAGTGACCCTCTTATAAACCACTCTCTGACATGGGGTAGTTTATTAGAGTTGCAGCACAATGCTACCTTGATGAGAACTTCAGCTTATTACCTTGATATACCGGTTTTTGTGGGGATATCGGGAAAGGGGCGGCTCTATGAAAGGAAAGTAGTTGAGCTTTTTGCTAAAGGAATAGCTGATTGTACTTATGTGGACTATTTAAATGCTTCACATGACCTACTTCATAACTTTGAATGTGAAAAACTCTCACAAGATGTTTATAATTGGTTTAAGAAATATTTTTTAAATCCATAAGGTAAAGTATGTCTAAAAAACTGTTTTTAATTTTCCTTTTAACATTCTCCTGTTCAACGTTGAATAAGAACATGGTTAAAATTGGAACCTATGATATTAGTGGCGGTGTTTTTGAAAATTTAAAGTGGGATACAAGCTTAACCTTTAAGAGGATTTCATGGTTTAAAGAACTGACCCTTACATTTGAAATTTTTATGACAACGGTTACAAAAGACAGCCCTTTTTATGTTTGGTTTTCAGAAGATGAAAAAAGAATGGTCGAGAGCTGTCTGGATAATAAGATTGTATTAACTTACGCTTGGGATCCTATGCAGATTTCTAGAGAAGGCTTTTATGCGGAAGTTGAAAAGCTTGGTTATGAAAGAATGTCTATTCCAAACTTTCACAGCCATGTGAAAATGCACCCTAACTTTGCAAGGATCAATGTTTATCTCTATAAAACTAGTTTGATTTGCCGTAAAAAAATTGGTGATCAAAAATTAGTGATCTCCTTTCCTGGATTTAATTCTGTAACATTATAATAGGTATACTTGTTGCTATTGTCATTTCAACTGGTTGGAGGGCAACTAACTGAGTTTATCTCACAAAAATCACTCAATAAATTACTCTCTATTACCGAAAAGAAGTTAAGGAGTAGAAGGTAAGATGTCTGAAAAGAAAGAAAGATTTGGTCGATATTTAATTTTAGATCACCTTGTAGATGGTGGCATGGCCAAAATTTGTCGTGCTCGCTTCTTGGGTGAACAGGCGGATAAGGTCGTCGCCATTAAGATGATTCAGCCACAATATTCTTCAGACGAATCTTTTAAGAAAATGTTCATGGATGAGATTAAGGTAACTTTTGGCCTTCTTCATCCTAACATCGTTCAAACATATGATTATGGTTTACAAAAAGATCAACTCTTTGTGGCCATGGAATATTGTGATGGTAGAAACTTAAAAGAGTATCTAGACCGGTTACGCCAAAAGAAATTTGTTTTTCCTGTAGAAATTAGTATTTATATAATTTCTCAAGTATGTCAGGGGCTTCATTACTCCCATACCTTTACAGATAAGTTAACAGGAAAAGCTGCTCACATTATTCATCGTGATATTTCTCCGCATAACATCATGTTAACTTATGATGGAGCGGTAAAAATAATAGATTTTGGGATTGCGAAAGCTAATACAAATTCTGAAGCAACTCAAGCTGGAACCATTAAAGGTAAGCTTAGTTATCTTGCACCAGAGTATCTTGATGGCCTTGCCCTTGATGCTCGTTACGATATGTTTGCGGTAGGTATTACATTATGGGAAATGCTTTGTAGTCGAAAGCTATTTAAAGCAGCAAATGATTTAGCAGTATTGAAGAAAATTCAAGAGTGTAAAATTCCACCTCCATCAAAAATAAATCCAAATGTTCCTAAGGAACTTGATGATATAGTCTTACAGGCTTTAAAAAAGGATCGGAATAAAAGATTTGAGAACATGGATCAATTAAACCGTGCTCTTATTAAATTCCTCTATGCCAATTACCCCGATTTTAATTCGTCTGATCTCTCTTATTTTGCAAAAGAGCTCTTTAAAGAAGAAATTAAAAAGGATCGCGAGACGCTATTCGAGTTTGGTAAGATTGATATTAAGTCTTACTTAGCGGATTGGAAAACCGAACAAGAGGGCGGAACAATAAGGCAGGATCAAAAGGAAGCAGAGGCCAAAGGAAAAGAGTCGACAAATACTAATACAAGAAAAAAGGAAAATGTATTAGATTTTGGTTTTGATGAAGAAACAGCAACTAAAACAAGTCTTAAGAAAAGAAAAACCAAAGTAAAGGCGGGTAGCTCTAAAATAGCATCTGCTAAAACCGAAGGTGAGCCTTTTCAGATGATCGATGGTGATAATCTCAAAATGACAGCTGCTCCTAGTAAAAAGAATGTCGTTTCTATGGGGTCTGCTACATCAACAAAAACTAAACGTAGCCGTAAAGGAAAGACGTCGACCAAAACGGGTGTCCTTTCTATAGATACAAAAAAACATAAAAACTTAAAAATGATTTTTGCACTTACGGCCTGTCTTCTTTTTGCCGCTTATTTTGGAAAAGATGACATTCCCATTTTAAAGGCCATATTTGCTGGGCGAGATCCAGCAAGTGATAAACTTGTGATTAAACAGTTACCCAAAGACGAAGATTTACATAATGGACTTAACAGGGTTAATGATCAACTTAAGAATGGTATTCGCCTTTCTAATTTCGATGGTCAAATTTATAAGGTCTATATAGATGGAAAGGAAACAAAACCTGATTTTCTTAAAAAAGTTTCAGTTAAAGCGAATTTACCATTTTTTCTTAGAGTAGAACGTCCTGGTTTTGAACCTTTTGTAAAAGAATATACCGTTCGTCGTGGTGAGATGGAAACAATAGAGATACCGAATTTGAAGCCTATGGCATTTGGATACCTTTATCTTTCCCGCGGTTGCCAAATGTATGGAACTTTATCATTTGATCTTTATGGTGAAAATCGTGTGGAGAGAGTTCCTATTATAAGCCCATTTGGTATTCCTTTTCCTGTTAAAGGTGATGGAAGAGTGCCGGCAGATGAGAGTGGGCGTGCTAGGTATACGATTTACTTTAAAAAAACTAACGAAAATATTCAGCGTAAAATTTCTTTTTCTTTTGAAAAGGATGAAGATCGGATCGATCTTTGTGATCTTTAATAAGTACTAATCATCCTTGTTTTGTTTGAAAATATTATTCTTCCGCATATTTATTAGTCGCATGATTTCAGCGGCCGTTTCCTCAAGAGCTTTATCCGTGACATTAAAAACTGGCCAGCGCTTATTTTCTTTGAAAATTGCGTTTGCCCATTCGAGCTCTTCTAGAACTTTTGATTCGTTGGCATAGTCACCTGTTATATTTTCAGCACCTAAACGTGACAGTCTATTCTTTCTTATTTGTTTAAGGGCTTCAGGTTCTATCGTTAAGGCAAAGATCTTTCTCTGATCGATTTTAAAAAGCTCATCAGGTAATTTCGTGCCTAAAACCAAGGGAACATTCGTTACTTTTAGTCCATTAAGACTCAGGTAGAGAGAGAGCGGGGTTTTTGAAGTTCTTGAAATTCCTACAAGTATAACATCCGCCAAATGGAGTGATTTTAGATTTCTTCCATCATCATGATTAAGAGTAAACTCCATTGCCTCTACTCTCTTATAATAAGCATCATTTACTTGGTGAAGTAGTCCTGGTTCTCTGTTGGGTTCTTGGTCAAAGTAGTTTGAGAATGTTGTTAAGGCCGGGCCAAGAAGGTCTAGGGTTCTTACATGCTTTATTCTCGCGACCTCTGCAATATACTCACGTAGCTCTACAGAAACAAGAGTGTATATGATGAGATCATGATGAACTGCTGCTTCAGAGAAAATGGCATCAATTTGCTCACTGGTTCGGATAGATTTGTAGCGAGTAAAGTATACGTCACGCCCTTTAAACTGGGTCATGACGGCCCGGCTTATCGTCGTCGCCGTTTCCCCTGTACCATCCGATATTATAATAATTTTGAGTCGTTTTCTTTTTTCCATAGTTAGTTATCTATAACCTGTTTAAAAAAATCAAAAAAATCGTGAATAATTATTTCTGATTGTTCTATTGGATTATAAGTCATTTTAGGTGAAATTTTTTTAAAAAAGGTTTTTTGAGACTTTGCGAGCTGCCTGGTATTGATATAAATTTCCTCAGCAAGACCCAGTAGGTTAGTAGGGCTTTCTTCCTTATTTTCCTCAATAAATTGAATACATTCTTTGTATCCAATTGATTGCAGTGGTTTCAAATCACTGTTGTAAGGTTTATTTAAAATGTCTCTAACCTCTTGTATAAGGCCAGTCTCAATCATCTTGTTGGCGCGCTTCTCCATCAGCTCCCAATGTTTATCCTTAGGAACCTCTAAGTAAATATGATAAAGGCACCAAGAACTCTCTCTTAGTTGAGAGAAGTCATATGGACCTGCTTCATCCATAACATCTTTGAACGTACTGAATTTTGAGTGATGAGTGAGGTAGTGTTCTAGCGCCCTCAGTGTTCGATAGCGATCATTTTCATGCACTTTTTCATAGGAGCTATGGTCGACATCCTTTAAGAACTCTCGGATGCCACTCCAGCCTTTTTCTTTCTCAATCTCTTCTAGTTTTAGGATGGCCAAATTATTGGGCGCACCAACTTCATACATGCCCTTTAGTAGGGCCCGAATATAAAAGGCTGAACCGCCGACAAGAATAGGAATCTTATTACTTGCATGGAGGTCTTCTATTATTGGTAAGGCCAGATCACAATAATCACTAGCATTCATAGAGTCAGTTATACTGGTATGGTCAATTAAATGATGGGGGATATTTTCACGCTCCTCTAGACTTGGCTTGGCGGTTCCAATATTGAGCTCTTTGTAAAAGAGCAGAGAGTCTGCGTTGATAACTTCACTTAGGTAATTTCTTCTCTTTAATTCTTTTGCGAGGACAATCGAGAGAGCGGTTTTTCCAGTTGCAGTAGCACCTGAGATAAGAATGATAGGCTTTTTAGCTTTATTAAAGCTGGAAGTTTCGTTCATAAAATTCGTCATTTACTTCGAGAAGAAATCGATTCTTTTGTAGGTTTGCTTTTTCAGCAATGTCTAAATAACTGGAATCTTCAAAGCTTTGTTCAATGAATTCTTCATTAAGTAGAATACTTTTTACTACCTCAGTCGGTTTTTTTAACGTTGCTAGGTGGTTATGAATGGCCCTTAAGGCAATTGTTTGTTGATCAATACGTTCACAAATAAAGCCCCACTTCTCAAGATCTAGTAGGTTCTCTTCCTCATTATCAAGAGGGGAAAGAGTGAGAGGTTCACTTATGAGCAGCGGTAAAAAGTCTTGGTCATGGTTATGAGAAGCTTCCCTAAGGCATTTCGAAAGCTCAATCCAAAACTGTTTCTTTGAGAGAAGGAATTGCTTGTCTCCTTCCTTAATAAATAGGAGATCTCCAGCAGATATATTTTTTGTGGATGGAGACAGCTCTCTATTATAGTTATTTTCTCCTTCATTTAAACGGCCGAGGAAACTTTGAGGCTCATAGAATTGAGGAGAGAGTGAATCATTTCCTGAGTTATTTTGCCAATTACCCTGCTGAAATGAGCTTTGGTTTACTGGGGCTGCATTTTGTAGGACTAATTTTTTTAACTTTGAGGAGAGCAAGGCGGTAATGACGGGAAGTTTGAAGAATTTAATTTGTGTCTTGTTAGGGTGTACATTTACATCAATAAGATTTTCAGGCACATCAATAAATATACAGTAATGTCCGGTTTCACCTTGAGGATAAAGCCCTTCCATACCTCTTAGGATCGTCTGATGAATTTGGCGATCCGTAAATATTCGCTTATTGGCAAAGAGATAATGTTTCTTATGAGCATTGCCCCTAGATGAAGACTCTGACACAAATCCCCAGACTCGATGTCCTTCATAGGATTCGTCAAAGGCCAAGAGCTCTTTGTTTTTGTTGCGTGAATAAAGAACCTGCTTAATTCTCTGTTCACTAATTTCACAAGGAGGGTAAAACTCTTTATCTTGGTCATCCCACTTTATTGAAAAGCTTACGTGGGGATGGGCCAAGAGTGTGGATTCTAAAATACGTTTAATGGCATTCTTTTCAGACTGTACACTTTTTATAAATTTGAGGCGGGCAGGAGTATTAAAGAATAGATCTTTTATATAAAGGGATGTTCCTTTAGGTAGGTTGTCTTGCTTATCATGGGCAAGACACTCACCACCGTGAAAGATGATCTTTCCACCATTGGCAGCATTGTCTTCCTTGGAGCTAGTACAAGTAATTCTAGATACGGCGGCAATGGAGGCAAGTGCTTCTCCTCTAAAGCCATAACTATTTAGGCGGTAGAGGTCTTCGAATTTTTCAATTTTTGAGGTTGCGTGGCGACAGAAGGCGAAGGGGAGGTCTTCGAAAGTCATCCCATTACCATTGTCTACAACCGATATAAGTTCCATTCCATTGGCAATAATATGAATATCAATCTGGGTGGCATTAGAATCAACACTATTTTCTAAAACTTCTTTAATGAGACTGGCCGGTCTTTCGATGACTTCACCGGCCTTAATTTGATCGACTAAATGTTCAGGAAGAAGATGGATATTGGAAGATGAATCTAGGTTAGTTTCGCCGTAAAAGAGTGTCATTTAGCTCGGTAAAAATTAACCTGATTTCTTCCTCCTTGTTTAGACTTGTAAACAGCTTCGTCAGCACGTTTAAACAAGTCAGTCCCTGTCGCCACTCCTTGGCGATAGTCAGCAACACCAATAGAGGCCGTTACTGGTAGACGTTTTTCGTCGTAAATAAATTCGTGGCCTTCAACAAGCTTTCTTAATCTTTCAGCGATTTCGAAGGCCTGTTTCAAATTTGTTTTAGGTAAGAGAATGACGAATTCTTCACCACCGTAACGGGCAAAGACATCTTGGTCTCTTACACCATTACTTCTGATAATGGCCGCCATATCGCTTAGGACGAAGTCGCCTGCATCGTGGCCGTAACCATCATTAAGATTCTTAAAGTGGTCTAGATCAAAAACAATTAAGGAGAGTGGGTTGCCCGTCACCTTAGACTTTTTAACCTCTAGATCTAAGGCACTGTTAAAATAGCCTTTGTTATAGCAACCGGTATGCTTATCGGTATTAGCTTCATGTTGAAGTTTATCGTAAGTAAGCCTTTCTGGATCACCTTTAGGTAAGTACTTAAGGGCAATACTGCCAAGCTTTATCATGTCGCCTTTGTTGAGCTGTACTTGGCCTTCTATTTTCTTATTATTTACAAAGGTTCCATTTCTTGAACCAGCGTCTTGAACAAAATGAGTATAGCCATCTTTTGATAGTACTTTAAAATGGTAGCGAGAAATGCCATTGAACTCTAAAGGGATGGTGTTGTCTGGATTACGACCAGCGGTTACTTCACTTTGAACGATATCAAATATAGTGCCATTAAGGTCTCCTCCAACAACAAGAAGAGCAGCCGGCTTTTTGTCAGCTTCATTTTCAGCAGCGGCGAGCGCTGCTTTTATATCTGTTAAAACGACGGTTGAATCGTCACCGGCCATTTTTAATTCCCTTGATGCTGTAGAAATAAGGCGAAGTTAAAATAATTGCTATTTTATCCTTAGTGCCTAGTCTTTTCAACTAGGTAGTGAGTCCTAGGGTAAAATAGCTGTTAAATTTCAGCATTTATCTAAAAATTCGAAAGCATAGCGTTTACCGGCCTCAACACCTGGTTGATCGAAGGTGTTTATGCCTAGCATTATGCCTGTTAAGGCGGTAAGTGACTCTAGAAAAAGCAATAGTTGACCAAGATGGTAGGCATCATTGCTCTCTAGGGTAAGTACCATATGGGGACGGTTGGCAGCTTCAAAGGCTTTTATGGTGCCTTTTAATTCGGCATTCATGAGGCTTGAGAGGCTATGTCTGTTAAGTTTTTTAAAGGATGGAGTCTCAAATGAGCTTTCCAAAGAGAAATCAACGTGAAAATTTTCTACTTCAATAAGGAGAAAGGTTTTGTCATAGGGTCCTTCCATGAAGAGTTGTACTTGGGAGTGCTGATCAGTAGCACCATAGGCGGGTACTGGTGTAAAACCGGTGTAAACAGTTTCTCCATCATTATTAAGTTTCTTGCCGAGAGACTCGGCCCAAAGTTGGACGAACCAAAACGAAAGGTCACGTAGTTTGGATGAGTAGGGCATTAGTACGGTTTGTGAGAAGCCTTCCTCTTTAAGACTCATGAGATAGTACGCACTTTTAAGGAGAATATTTTCATTCAACTGTGTGTTTAGTAGATCTTTCTTAATATCTTGGGCCCCAGCTAATAATTGAGCGCCATCGATACCGGCAAAGAGGGCCGGCAAAAAGCCAACAGGAGTTAAGACACTAAAGCGTCCACCAATATTAGAAGGAATCTCTAAGCAGTAAATACCAAATGTTTTAGCAATAACGAGGAGGTCACTTTTTACTGGGTCAGTAGCGAAAACAAAGTAGTTTTTAAATTCTTTTTCACTAACACCTTTTTCTTTTAACCAGTTTGATATAATCGCCATCGCAGCTGAAGTCTCTGCAGTCCCCCCACTTTTTGAAACTATATAAAAGAGAGACTTTTGGTAGTCGAGAGAGGCAAGTTGTTGAGATAACTTTTCAGGGTCAATATTGTTTATAAAAGTAAAACTTCTTTTTTGATCACCTAAGGCAGATACCAACATCTCTGGTCCTAATGAGCTGCCGCCAATACCTACTTGAATAAATTGTGTTCGAGATTGAAACTTCTGAAATATTTCAACACATGAACTTAGGAGTTCTTTTCTTTTGTTGATGTGAAAAAAGCCGACTTCTGGATTATCAATTGTCTGAAGGAATAACTTCCAATGTTCTTGAACGAGAGAGTTCTCTTTATATTTGGGAAGAATACGTTCTTCATTATCAAAAGATATTTTGAGACTCATAACTAATCCTTAGTGTTCTTTTTTTAGATGGCGAGCAATGACCACTCTTTGAATCTGGTTAGTACCTTCAACAATTTGAAGAACCTTGGCGTCTCTCATCATTCTTTCTACGGGGTACTCGGAGGTATAGCCAACACCTCCATGAATTTGGACAGAGTCAGTTGTTACTTTCATGGCAACATCTGTTGATTTAAGCTTCGCCATTGCACAGAGCTTTGAATTGACTTCACCTTTATCGAGAAGTTCTGCGGCCCTTTCAACTAAGAGACGAGAGGCCTCAAGCTCTGTGGCCATATCGGCCATCATAAATTGGAGGCCTTGAAAATTAAAGATTGGCTGATCAAACTGATTTCTTTCTAAAGAATATCTTACCGCTTCATCTAGTGCTCTCTCTGTTAGGCCAACAGCAATGGCACCGATAGTTACTCGACCCGCATCTAGACCACCAAGAGCAACTTTAAACCCTTCACCTTCAGTTTTAATAAGGTTTTCTGCAGGGACAAAGCAGTTTTGAAAAAGAACCTCACGCGTTGGAGAGGCCTTCCAGCCCATTTTCTTTTCCTTTTTGCCGAAGCTAAACCCTTCAGAACCGTCTTCAACAATAAAAGCACTTACGCCACTAGAACCTTCACCACCAGTTCGTGCCATAACAATATAAGTTTTAGCTATTCCGCCAGAGGTGATCCACATTTTTGAACCATTTAGCATATAGCCACCATCTACTTTCTTTGCGGTGGTTTTTAGGGCCTTTGCATCAGATCCAGAGCCTGACTCTGATAAGCAAAAAGCACCGATTTCTTGACCACTTGTTAGAGCAGGAAGAAATTTTTTCTTTTGATCCGCATTTCCAAATTTCTCGATGATTCCTTGAACCATAGTTGAAACTGAAACTGTTACTGCATAGGAAACGGAAGACTTCGCAATTTCTTGAAGAGCAAGGCAGAAGTCAGTATAGCCAAGACCGGCACCGCCATATTCCTCTTGTATGGTCATGCCGCAAAAGCCTAAAGCACCTAGTTCTTGAAAAACTTCCATACGAAAATTTTCATGAGCGTCATCATGTTCAGCATGAGGCTCGATTTTTGCTAGTCTAAATTTTTCAAGTTGAGATTTCAGTTCTCTTTGGAGTTCGTTCATCTTACTGTGCCGCCTCTTTAAGAAGATTCTTTGCAATAATCATAATCATTACTTCATTGGTGCCAGCACCAATTTCATTAAGCTTGTTATCCCTCATCAGTCTCTCTACTGGGAACTCTCTCGAGTATCCATAGCCGCCATGCAGTTGAATGGCGTCTAGCGCTATTTTGGTTGCCATCTTAGGGATTTGTAGTTTCGCCATAGCTGCAGAGACTGGCCCTCTATCTCCTTGATCGTAGCGGTAACAGAGATTGTAGAGAAAGTTTCTCATCATCTCTGTTTCAGTTGCCATTTCTGCGATCATCTTTTGGATGAGCTGATAGTCGCCAATATTTTTTCCAAATTGCTTTCTTTCATTCGCATATTTTAAACACTGATCGGTACATGCCTGGGCAATTCCGAGGGATATACCGGCAATGGTTAGCCGCTCAATATCTAGGTTTTTCATCATGTGATAAACCGATTGACCTTCCTCTCCAACGAGGTTTTCAGAAGGAACAGAGACATTGTCGAAAATGAGCTCACCGGTGGGAGAGCCCCTCATGCCCATTTTGTGAATGGGTTTTCCAACTTCATAATGACCTTTATCTTTTTCAAGAATAAAGGTTGAGAGGTTTTTTCTATCTTCACCAGTACGTGTGTATACATAAGCAATGTCTGAATACTGGGCATTGGTTATCCACATCTTCGTGCCGTTAATGATGTAATTATCGCCATTTTTCTTGGCTCGGGTTTGGATACCAATAGCATCAGAACCATATTCAGGCTCGCTCATCCCCATACAGCCAACATGCTCGCCGGTGACTAATTTAGGAAGGTACTTCGCCTTCTGCTCAGTTGAAGCATTATTTTGAATGTTGTTAACGGCTAAGATTGAGTGGGCCAAATAACTAAGGGTAAGTCCTGGGCATGCCTTACCAAACTCTTCCATTACCAGGGTTGATGCCAAACAGCCCATGCCAGCACCACCATATTCCGGGTCAGCAGTAATACCTAGGACACCGAGTTCGCCCATTTTTTTAAAGGCTTCAGTGTTGAATGTTTCATCCGTGTCGTGCTTCTCTGCATAGGGTGCTATCTCTTTTCGAGCAAAGTCTCGACATACTTCTTGTAATTGCTTTTCTTCATCAGTGAAATACCACACGAGAGATCCTTTGTTGTGCATGACATAAAAACAACGAATATTAGCAAAAACCTTGAAAATTTGACAAGTTAAGTAGCATTAGAAGATGAAGATGCTGCCCGTAGTTAAAATGGATGCTTGCCATCATTTTTTCTAAATTGCTAAAATTACAATGTCTATTCGAAGGTAAGGATGCCTAAGCGTGTTAAACGAGGTCGATTTGTCATTAACGACTCCTGTAATCAGGGATGAAGACGCAGTATTTCCAGGTGAAAACTGGTTCTTCTATTGGAAGACTTCGGCCTCTTTATGGAGAAGTAAAATTGAGTCCATGACGGGATTCAATAAACTACTGGTCCCAATCAACTGGTCTTTTCATAGTGAGACTGGAGATAGTTATGACTTCGCAGATGAAAAACCAGAAACTGATTTAAAGAAACTAGTTACCATCGCTGATGAGCTGGGCAAAAAAATTATATTCTTAGTACCCATGTCTCCTTGTCCCTTTCTTCCTAACGGAGGACTGCCTGCACTTTTGGCCCGTACTCCGATGGTGGATGATCGTGGTCGCTATAAAGCCTTTGTCGATCAAGATGGAACTCTTAATAAGATGTTTTCATTTTTTGACCCACGAGTTTACAAGGCCTATGGGAAGTTTACAAATGTTCTTGGTCAGTACTTTTCTCAAACAGGTATATCAAGTGATGTTTGGGGAATGGACTGTGGTCAAATTTCTCTTGATGGTTTTCAAAGTACGCTAAAAGATTTCTCCCCCGTTTTTCAGCAGGGTTTTGGCCGCTTTCTCTCTTCCAAAAAAGATGAGATTCAAGGAAGCGGAGAAGCGCCGATTGATGGAGTGATGACTCCTGATCAAGGGCATCGCTTTTCTCAAGAATTTTTAAATGTTATTCGCAGTGTATATGCAGAATCTTGTGAGTCGGGACTTGCTGGCAATTGGGAAGGGTCCGTTAGGGTAGGTTTTATTGGTGGTTCTGATGATGACTTCTTTAGAAGGCTTAATCAGAAAGATCGTATAACCGCTTATACTTTCGACCTTCTTGAAAGCCTTTCTCTTAATGCTCTCCCTACTAGCTTATTGCTTCCTGGGCGTCTAAAAAAAGGTATCCTCGGAAGAATGTTTCGCCAGCTTGTGAGCCAATCTTTTTCTGAGCAGCTTTTCTCTGAACATTCATTTGAAGATGATGGTGCTGCTCAATTTAAACCAAAACGGTTTTTCGAAGTCTACGACCT
>Ga0129324_10000934_pt1 | contig 19800 bp, 17 predicted proteins | sample CPBDNA_7_FD_96879 | JGI IMG/M metagenome (GOLD analysis project Ga0129324, IMG submission 96879) | Freshwater to marine salinity gradient microbial communities from Chesapeake Bay, USA - CPBay_Spr_15_0.2_DNA | ecosystem: Environmental > Aquatic > Marine > Coastal | place: USA: Chesapeake Bay... | reverse complement strand
TTTTACTGTTATGACCCAAATTCTTTTTATCTTATATCGGCGACCGTATGTGGTTGTATAAGTGTAATATATCCTATCAAGAATATATCCAGTGAAATATATTTTAAAAACCGAATAACATACATTGATAATTTTGTATTTAATTCAGGTATTGCATATGGTAATAGTACTGAACAATTAACATACGCACGTAATACATTGAGTGATGTAGACAAAAATATAAATATGCTTTTAGAAAAATATGAGACAACTGTCAGTAAGTTTACGGAAGATATGTATGATTATTTAACACAAGATAAACAATTAATTACTATTGAAAAAGAATATTATTAAAAAAGCATATTATTGAAAAAGAATATTATTAAAAAGAATATTATTTATAATAATATATAATGAACAAACTAATAATTGATGAGAAAACATTATATTTTAATATAGATACCAGCTACACGACGACGATTAAATCTTATAATAAAAACTATGAAGTTGTGTACAATAGCTATATTTTAGAGAATATAATTAGAACCAATTATAATAAAGGCGATCTATTGATAATAGATAGTAATGTATATAGTTTATACCTGTTTGATCAATTCAAATTAGAACATACATTAAACTCGGACATTAAATATTATATATTTACTGCCACTGAAGAAAACAAAACCATTGAGAGCGTGCTTAGTATTATAGATACTATGAACAACTTTACAAAAAAAAATAAATTAATTGTTATTGGTGGAGGAATCACTCAAGATGTAGGTGGATTCGTGGCTGGTATATACAAACGTGGTATTCAATGGGTATTAATTCCCACCACTTTATTAGCAATGACGGATAGCTGTATTGGCGGAAAAGTGGGGGTAAACCGAACAAGTAAAAATATATTAGGAATGTTTTCCGCACCAAATAAAGTCATTGTATCTAGTACATTTATGAACACCTTAGAGAAGGATATGATTGTGTCTGGTCTCGGCGAAGCATTAAAACTCTCATTGATTGGCGGAATAGACACCTATAATTATTTTAAAACACAACTACAAGACAACAACTATATAAACATAATTAAAATGGCCACGTCTGTAAAGAAAGTTATTATTGAACAAGATGAATTGGAGGTATATGAGAGAAAAGTATTAAATTATGGACACACTATTGGGCATGCGATTGAATCAACAACAAATTATGAAATTCCACACGGAATAGCAGTTTTAATTGGTATGTATTTAATAAATAAATGTTTTGATAATAATTTGCGAAACGATATTAACGAAACTATCTATAATTTAATTGATCCAAAATTTTTAAAAATTAATGTAAATTCTTCAAAAGTAATTGAACATATTTTAAATGATAAAAAAAATAATGGTGACATGATTTGTTTTATCATATTAAAAGAACTTGGACATTCTATCATTTCTTATTATAATAAAAACGATGTGTGTGATAAAATTATGTTAGAGATAAATAATTTATTTACACCTTTGTCCGTGTAAAATGTTCTTTAACACAAAAAATAATCAATGTTTATTTACACCTTTTTTACATTTCAAACGCCGATATTAGATGTAGTATTTACAACTCCATTGTTTACATATTTTTCTAAAGAATTAAAATTATAATTGCCCTTTTTTATTCCCACAAAATATAGGTCTTTTGATTCATTATTATAATATGTATCCCATACTGAAAATAGAACATTTAATGATAATACATCATTTAGGTCTATTTCTGTAAGATTTTTATAATAATCTGACATATCTGATAAATTACCAATAGTTCCATAAGAATCTTGTGGGCTTGTTCTTCTTGTTCCATGTTCGTCTCTATCAGTTGAAGCACAAGTAAAACAAAACAAACCATCTGGTTTCAATATGTTATAAATTTTAATAAATGACTCTTTATATTCTGGGTCATGCTCAAAACATTCTGTAGATATAATGGTATCAAAAATATTATCCGTATAAGGTAAATCTTTAGTTTTGGATACAATCGTTACATTATGCGCTTGAATTACATCATTTCCATCGTATTCACAATTTTGAAATAAAAACCGATTATTTCCATTAATATCCCCTGAGCCAACATCTAACACACGTTTATTGATAAAATAATCACCGAGTATTTGTTTTACAAACAGTGTAAAGTCCCTCGCTTGACCGTGCATATAATATATAAATATATAAATATATAAATATATAATATATTGAACGCAATAAATCGGCGTTTGAAATGTTAAAAGGTGCAATAATATTTCTTGAAGTACTTATTGTTTATTTATAGTCATTCGCTCTTCAATCATTTCAATCCGTTTCTTATCCTTGTCGGCTGACATTAAGTACATCTCTCTAATATATTTTAGCCACTCTACTTCAAATAAATTCGCATAATATATACATTTTTTAAAGTCTGACACTTTGGTTGCGTCAAAAATAATGTATCTGGTTTCGTATTTATCTAATAGTTTTTCTGCAATTAGCTTATTAATAAAATCTTCCGATGCAACGCTAATGGCACCCCCCATATAACACTTCTTGTTGTAGGCTTTTACGGTTTTAAACACGTCAGACACATAGCCATACATTTCCTCATGGTCTACGTATGAACGGTCTTTATTTAAGGAGCTAACGAAATCAACACGGCCAAATGTAACATAATCAATTGACGCGAATTCTTCTTTCAGCTGGTTTAAATTGTTATATGCTTGTATAGTTTCTAAATTAAAACCCAATTTTTGTTTAACATGGTATTGTTTACACGAATTAATATATTTATTCAAAGCAAAGCGTGATTCAACCATGGGTGCTACAACGGATGTACAATTTAAGTTTATACAATCAACGATATCCCTCTTTGCTTCGCAACCACCGATTTTAATGGCTAAATCAATACCTAATGAGCACGTTAAATGCGACATAATAATATGTTCATTTAATAAAGCACCTTCATCTTCAAACGATATTTTAATACCTGTACAACCTAAATCTACGACTTGCTTTAAAATAGTTACAAGCTTCTCCATTTAATTATAAAATATGTTTTTAAAAAAATTATAATTAAATAAACGAATATAAATATTTTATATATAGATTGCAAGAATATAAAGATAATATATATATATATATATATGGACAATTTAGAAAAAATTGCAATTTCATTAGGAAATACTTGTAAACCAGCAGTGTTCAGCGTTGATAATGGACTTAGACGTAGAAAAGAGGAAGGATATAATACATGTGTATTTGATTTAATGGTTTCAAATTATAATGGTGTATGTGAATGTATTAATTCAGATTTTGCTGATTTTTGTAATACAGATTATTTAATAATGCGGTCAGACCCTGTTATATATCATACAAAATATAGGTTTGATTTTAATCATGAAACACCTGGCCACGGAGACCTATATTTACATGAAAATTGGAAGGAAGGTACAAATCATTTTATAAATAATAATTATAAAAATTTTATTGAAAGATATAATAATCGTATTAAATCATTTATAAATTATTTAAATGACCCTACAAAATATATTATTTTTATTATTCATTTTTTTTATGAAAAAAAACCTGATAATGATTTTTTACAATTAAGAGAAATATTAAAACGTAAATATCCGCATTTAAAGTATGAAATACGAGAAATTAAGGAATAATTTATATATAATATATAATATATAATATATAATATATATTATATAATAAATGACATTTGGATTCATATTATTAAGACATGTTAATTCTTTTAAGACAAACCTATATTGGAATCAGTCAATTAGATTATTAAGAAAATATTATCCAAATAATAATATTATTATTATTGATGATAATAGTAATTTAGAATATTTAATCACGGAATCAAATACTAATTTAGATAAAGTGATTACTATTACGTCAGAATATAAAGGTAGAGGCGAATTATTACCATATATTTATTTTTTGAAACATAAATGGTTTGATAATGCTGTTATAATACATGATTCAGTGTTTATTCATACAACAATAGATTTTGAACAAATTAGCAAAAATATTAATAATACAGCAATTTTATTATGGTATTTTGGAAATAATGATAGTGAAATTGATAATATTTTAAGAATTTCAAAAAATCTAAATTATTATAATGATATACAACAAAATATTATAAACTGGAATCAACATAAATGGCATAGTTGTTTTGGTGCAATGTCTTTAATAAATTATAATTTTTTAACTAATTTAAATAACAAATATAATCTAAATAACTTAATTACTGTTATTCTTAATAGGTCTGACAGATGTGCGATGGAACGTATTATTGGTATATTAATTTACTTAGAAACAACACATAATAAACTGTCTATATTTGGTTGCATAAACAATTCACATCCTGAATCATTATTGTGCGATTATACATTTGAAAAATATATTATAGCATATAATTTAGACGAACTACCTAATAATGTTATTAAAGTATGGACTGGACGATAACTTTTATATGTACCAATATTTTATATTGAAACAAATACGTTCGGCAGGGTTTCATATGAACAATTCGTCTTTCACCTCATCAAATAAAAAATAAGAGGGAAAAAATTACACCATCATAGGCGAAATTCTTACTATTGATTTTATTAAAATTTCTTATTTATTTTGCCTAATCAAATAGGCTTTTAAAAATAGTAAAGATGTAAAATAAATCAAATGCGATATGTTTTAGTAAGAGATTATTATATGTAAGTTTTTATTATTCTAACTGTTTTACAATCATTTCATTTTAAAATTCGTCCCTTGACATAAATGGATCCATATCTTCATATGGTTTACTTGTAAATATGCCATCAATATTTTTAACTGAACTAAGTTTAGGACATCTTTGTTGTATTGAAGAAAATATTTCACAAATTATACTTGTTTTTGCTTCTAAGAATGCATGTAGAACATTATCAACATCAGAATTATGTTTATAATTAAATAAACGAATATAAAGGTTTAATATATAAATTGCAAGAATATAAAGATATTAATATTTCTTAATAGTTGTAAACCCTAAATCTACTTTTATGGATTGACCAGATATACCCGTATTAGATACTAATAAGAAATTAACAGTATTATACACATCATCCAATGACACCAATCTATTAAACCCTGTATATTCGGAAATAGTCTGAATTTGCTCTTTTGATAAAGTTGATATAGTCATTTCATTATCAATTGGACCCGGCAACACGTTATTTATTAAAATATGTTTTTTAGATAAGTCAAAAGCGATATTTTTTACTAAATTTGTTAGGCAGCCTTTGGAAATTGAATAAGATAATTTATTGTCTCTCGTACAATCTTCCCAAATAGAGCTAATAATAACCATTTTGGCCCGGTCATTTATTAAATTATTGTCTAGCAGTACTTTCAATGTTTCTAAAATAAAAGTAACATTGCACTCTATGATAGAGTTGAAATTAGTTATATCAAGAGTATAGATGGAGTCATTAATATTTTTACCTTGTGCCCATATTATGCCATCTAATTTGGGTAAGTTTAGTTCTAACATATTATGCACTAATTGCCCATTTACAATTTTACATTTTATTGGATAAATAGAGTTGTCGGTTGACGAGGATCCATACACATTATAGTCTGCCTTAAATTTATTAAATAAATGATTGCCGATTGAACCGGACGCGCCAAAAATTAATATATTCATACGATATATTAATTTAAAGTAACAGATTATCTTTATATGTAAGTTTTTATTATTCTAATGGTTTTATAATCATTTCATTTTTAAATTCGTCCCTTGACATAAAAGGATCCATATCTTCATATGGTTTACTTGTAAATGTGCCATCATCATTTTTAACAGCGCTAAGTTTAGGACATCTTTGTTGTATTGAACAAAATATTTCACAAATAATACTTGTTTTTGATTCTAAGAATGCGTGTAGAACATTATCAAGATCAGAATTATGTTTAATAGACATGTATTCAATACCATATGCATTTGCAATTTTCTCTGTGTTAGGAAAAGATAAATCACTTTCAATATCTGAACCATATTTACTTTTAAAGTATAAATTTTGTGTTATGACATTTGCTCCATAAGAATTATTATTAAATATTAACATTTTAATTGGAAATTTATGATGAACAATTGTCTGTAATTCTTGTATATTTAATTGAAGAGACCCCTCGCCAAATATAGGTATAATCATTTTATTAGGATCTGCTATATATGAACCAATACTCGCTGGTAGTTCAAACCCCATATCTCCTTGACTACTTATTATAAATCTATCATTTTCTTTAATTTTAATCATATGCCAAATACAGGTTACAATTGAACCAGATGAACAAAGTATATTTTTATTTCCAGGTGAAATTTCAAAAAATCTATACAAGGCGTAGTATGGATTTATACCTTTTGTATCATTTAAATAATCGTATGGCAATTCAAACGCCCATTTTTTTTTCCAGTGATTACATTTTTTAATCCATTCTGAATAATCTATTTGTTCGTAACTATAACCTTCAAATAATACATTCAAATCCATATTAATTTTCAGTTCATAATTGATATTATTTTTATCCAATTCATTTTGATCAATATCAATATATATAACTTTTGCTTCTCTCGCAAAAGTAGTTGTGTTGTAACCAACCACACCTTGTGCCATTCTACAGCCAAATGAAATGATTAAATCAGCATTTTGTAAAACAAAATTACCTGCTCTGTCACCAACTAACCCAATCTTACCACAATAAAGATCATTCTCAAAATTTATTAAATCTGTACCGTGAAACGAAACAACAACCGGTATTTTATATTTAATTAAAAAGTTATTAAATTTTTTTCTGCAATTACTAAGTGTTATTCCATTTCCAGCAATAATGACTGGCCGTGCCGATTGTTTTAAATATTCATACAATACTTTTAAGTTTATACTATTTGTGTCATAGTTTATATTATTTACATAAAGTTCGTGGAGTTTATTAGGTTCAATTGTATTAGGTTCAATTGTATTACGTTCAATATACATACTTTGTATATCAATCGGCATTGATAACCATACTGGCCCAGGTCGTCCATTCAATAGATTAAATATAATATTTTCTAATACACAATCTAATTCTTCTAGTTTAGTTATTTCATAGGCATATTTGGTAATTGGCTTTACCATTGAAATAATATCACAATCTTGTCCTGAATAATGTCTTAATTTCATATTTTCTTTATTTAAAACTCTTGTAACTTCTGTTGACTTTGTCTGTCCAGAAATAAATAAAATCGGAACGCTGTCTTGAAAAGCTACTAAACAAGGTGATATAGCGTTAGTTGCTGCACAACCAGCAGTAATGCATACTCCTGATATTTTATTATAACTCTTTGTAAACCCTATTGCACTATAACCACACGCTTGTTCATGATGTTGATAATAAATATTTAAATTTTTATTATTACCAAATGAATCATTTAAATGCATTGCAAACCCACCGGTTATACTAAATAACGTATTAATTCCGTTTTTATCTAAAAAATCAGCTATATAATCACTTACTTTAATTTTCATAATATTTATGTATATAATTGTTATATACATAAATATTATGAAAATTATACTTATTAATTTACAATTTGAGTAAAATAATAAATTAATAAGACACATAAAGATATAAACATCGGCATTTAAAACCACGCAAAATAACTTATAATAAAATAACTTAAAAATCTTATTAATATTTAATTTTTTAGAGGTGTAAAAAAATTATTCTTAATCGTATTTGACATTTTTTTAAAATTATTAATATCAGTAATAAAGGGTATCACTGTTTTGTATTTTAAATAATTTGTAATATCTATCCACTGTTCCTCTACTAAATGTAATGTATCTTCTGCATATTTAATATCTTCTAATCCATATGCAATGCCATACAAATTATCTAGTCCTTTATATTTTATATATTCGCCTGCAGCTGTCGTTTGTATCCATTCTTGTTTAGTCATACCATCTCTCTTATACACAATTGATATACAACCGCATAACGCCGCAATAACTGTCAAGAAGGTTAAGGGGTCATACGATATAAAATATTTATATTTATTAAACAAGGTAATGCAATCGTATTGAGTGTGTGCTCGTGTGATTTCAAATGAAGACTCAGGGTGAATATATTGGATATTTTTATATATATATGCGCCTTTTCTTATTGTATAACAATAATTGGACCTAGTATCATACTGGAAATTTTTAATGGTCGGATTAATATACAACACTGATAATAATTTATAAATAATGCCGACTTTTTCAGGGTTTTTATTAAATTTTAATTCTGAATTAAAATAATATACTAATTCATTTTTCCCCCAAGTATCGCCCCATTCACGGGGTGCATTTTGTCCCAATTCACTTAACATCCATCGTACAACAGAGTTGGCGTTTAATGGATTTCCCCTAGTTCCTTCACAATATATTACAATTGTATTATCATTTATTGGAAACTCATAATTGTAATATTTATTAAATATTGGATTATCTGTATTTTTTTTTCCACTGGATGAATATATTCTTACATTTTGTTCAAAGGTTTCTTCTAAGATCTGTGCTAAATAGTACTGTGCAACTGTCCCCCCATTATTAATATCAAAATTGTCCATATGGGTATAAATTATTATATTCTTCCGGTGTTTATGATTTAGATATGAGTCCATGGTCAGACCTTCTTTTTCTCCAAGCGTTAGCCAGTGACTAATCGCTTGCTGCTCCGTTTTCACACCATTCTTTCGTAAATCAGGATACTTCTCTAAATAATATTGCCAATCAAACAAATGGGGAGTTCTTATAGCCACCCGCCCTTCTTTGCCACCCATTGATTGCCAGTGACTAATCGCTTGCTGCTCCGTTTTCACACCATTCTTTCGTAAATCAGGATATTTCTCTAAATAATATTGCCAATCAAACAAATCGGGAGTTCTTATAGCCACCCGCCCTTCTTTTTCACCCATTGATTGCCAGTGTGCAAGGGCTTGCTGTTCTGTTTTCACACCATTCTTTCGTAAATCAGGATACATCTCTAAATAATATTTCCAATCAAAAAATGCAGGCGTTCTTATAGTCACTCGCCCTTCCTTTTCACCACACGTCTTCCAGTGTGTCAGGGCTTGTTCTTCTGTCTGCACACCATTCTTTCGTAAATCGGGATACTTTTCTAAATAATAGTGCCAGTCAAAGAGAGCGGGTCTGCTTATCGCCACTTGTTCTTCTTTTACCACAACCATTTGCGGTATATCAATATTTTTGTAATTTTTTGAATGTGTCATTTATATTATGTTTTTACAAAATATAAACATAATATACCGTAAACATATTATGCCGTAAACGTAATAAAACTTTTAAAATAATTATCTGCGCTTAATTCTGCAATATTTTCCCATAAGCGAATTCGTTTTAAAACAATATCTTGATTCATAAAATCTAATTCAAAATTAATTAAATAAAGAATAATTTCTTCTTTCAAGAGGCGTTTTTTCTGGATATTGTAATAATGCATTATTTGTAATAAACTTTTTACACTATAGGTTATGTATAATGTGTACAGCTCATTATATCTTAATGTATCCATTTCTTCATCCAAACTATAAAGATTAATATCAAAATCACTTGTGTTTGAATTATTATTATTATTATTATTATTATTATCATCTGTCCTACATGTTTCTATTATAGTATAACTTATATTATCCATTTTATAATATATAGTATAAGTTATAATCTTTTTATATAAAAAAAACACAAAAATGTTCTGAATATAAAGCATGTATTTTTATATTTTTATATTTTAATATTTTTAATATTTTTTTTATATATTCAAAACACGTCCAAAATATCCATAAACTTAAAGATGGTTTTATTAGTAATACTTGGAAAGCTGTTTGGCTTGTAGCTGGCAACCGTCTTTACAAAAGTTTCAATAATGTCCCACTTATCTTCGTCACATTCTTTTAACTGTTCGTGGCCATTTGCGATAATAATATAAAATACTTCGGCCATTTCATCAACAATGTTTTTCTGGTCAGGTTCGGTAATGGCCTTCAGTAAATTGGTGTGGAGCTGCTCTAAAATCTTGTAAATTTCCTTCTCCTCAATTAATTTTTCTTTCATGAGGTTTACATAGAAGAGACTTAATGCCCGCCGTTTTTCGTTGACCTTATTGTTTTGGCAAAATTGATCATAATCTTTGTTAGGGTCACAATAGGTAAAGTCGTTAAAGAGAGTATTAAATTTCTGAAAATTGGTTTCAAAGATGGTTTTCATAAATAGAAATTGTGACATCAACTCTTTATATAGTCGCGCATACATAGTAGAATAAAAACTATTTCCACTAGCAATAGTAAAGAGGGCTTCACCAATTTTATTGATTTCCGCGATGAAATCCTGGTCTTCTACACAGTCCAGTGTATTTTGGTTATCCAGAATACCTTCCGTAATGCCAACGATTTCATTAATAATATTATCTCGCAAGGTGTTGTAAGTTTTTGCGGTCATTTTATTCAAGTGTTTTCGGATTTGATCAATAACTGCGCTCATTCCTTCCTTTTTGACAATCAGGGTGGCTTTGAAATTTCGTACGCTTTCCCAGGGATCATCAGCAAATTCATACGTTTTCTTAATTCCTCTCCTAGTTTTGTCTCGGTCACCGGACCTACCCTGGTTTTTTTTATCGTAAATATCACGGTTATCAAATTGTGGGGTTTTAATATATTCTGGGGACCCGACTTGTTCAGCCAGTTCTTGAATAATGGCGATTGATTGCGCGGAGAGTGAACAACTGAACCCATTATTTTTAATGCGTTCAAAATCGGACGGCGTAAATTTTATTAAAGGGGTATTAATTAGCGACATGGTTCTAAGAGATGTTACACTATTTATACCCTTATATTTATATCAATTTTACTATATATTATAAATAAATAACACTTAAACATTTATATACTATTTAAGTATGTCAGAATATTATCCAGAACACACACAAGAAGGACAAGAAGGACAAGAACAAAATGGAGAACACCATGATGAACACCATCAAACACCAAAAGAACCTGTTCAAGAACCGAAGGAACCAACTTTTAAAGAACTAAACAGTTGGGAAGACCTTGACGCCAAAGCCCCCCTGTTACGCGGCATTTATGCCTACGGGTTTGAAATCCCCAGTCCTATTCAAAAGAAGGCCATTTTACCTATCTTTTCTAAAAAAGATGTGATTGCTCAAGCACAATCGGGCACTGGAAAGACAGCATGTTTCGCAATTGGCTCTTTACAATTGATTGATGTGGATAAGAAGACCCATCAAGTGATTATTCTCTCACCCACACGTGAACTAGCCATCCAAACAAAAATTGTTGTAGATAAAATTGGTAGTATGTTTCAGAAGTTGCGAACACAATTACTAGTTGGCGGGACATCTGTAGACGAGGATATCAAACAATTATACGATAATCCGCCACATATTGTCATTGGATGTCCCGGTCGCATTCACGATATGTTGAAACGTCGGAAGCTATTGACGAGAGATTTGCGTTTTTTCGTGATGGATGAAGCTGATGAAATGTTGTCTATTGGTTTTAAAGACCAGATTTATAATATTTTTCAGTTTATGCCAACCAGCATCCAAGTGGCTCTGTTTAGTGCGACGTTGCCTCCCGAACTCCATTTAATTACTCAGAAATTTATGCGACAACCCGTGGAAATTCTTGTGAAAACAGAGCAATTGACATTAGAGGGTATCAAACAATATTATGTGGCGTTGGACAATGACGACGAAAAATACGAGACATTGAAGGATATTTATGGTTCGTTGGCGATTAGTCAGAGTATTATTTATTGTAACAGTAATAAACGGGTAAATGACTTGTTTCAAGCGATGCAAATAGATAATTTTCCAGCGTGTCAAATCCACAGTAATATGGATAAAGCAGAACGACACCAGAGTTACGAAGATTTCAAGAGTGGAAAGACCCGGGTTTTGATTTCCTCTAATGTGACGGCGAGGGGCATTGATATTCAGCAAGTCAGTACGGTCATTAATTTTGACATCCCGAATTGTGTTCATACATATCTCCACCGGATTGGTCGTAGCGGCCGTTGGGGGCGAAAAGGTGTCGGGATTAACTTTGTCACGGCCATGGATATGCGGAGTTTGAAAGATATTGAACACCACTATGCAACGAAGATTAATGAATTAACGGAGAATTGGATGGTGTGATAGAGTAAAAAGAATAATATTATTTTTCATATATTATTATTTCATTTATTATTATTTCATATATTATTATTTGATAAATGTTAAAATTATAAGTTATAAGTATTATACTTTTATAAAATTTAATATAAATGACAGATACTAATGGAGATAAATCCAATATGTTCCGCCTCCCGATTACTTTCTTAACCGATAAACACTTAATAAAGCCGCATATTAAAACAGATTTAGAGTTAATCTCATTGAAAGGAGAGAAATCTTTATATGATACAGTTTTTCACCCAAAGACACTTTATGGCGAACAAACCGTGCCTCTGTGGGCTGAATATTATACGGCGGATAAAGAGTTTCTTAAGGATAGTCAGGCATTAGTAAAGGAACTAAACGTAAAGGAACTAAATGTAAAGGGAGAGGGAGAGAAAATCGTTCCAGTTAATGAAAAAGACATACACTCTATTTGGCAGGAAATTGGTACTGAAACCGGCTTTGTAGAGAAATATCACTACATGGAGTGGTCACGTTTTAAAGAATTTAATAATAGCGCGGGGTTTTTGCAACTACTAAGTCTCTACAATATGACATCTCCGCTACTCTCTCTTGCCGTTCCTATCTTTTTTTTAATCTTTCCCTTTATTCTTTTAAAAATCCAGGGTATACCCATTTCCATCGGGAAATATGTGGAGGTTTTGAAAATGCTTTTTAAACAACACCAACTAGGGCAAATCTTTACATTAGGAAGTGTCAGTTGGGATAAAGTGATTTATATTGTTGTGTCATTCGGGTTCTACATTTTACAGGTGTATCAGAATGTGACGTCGTGTGTAAAATATTACCAAAATATGCGGAAAATTCATGACCAATTATTTACGGTGCGTGAGTATGTAAAACACACTTTAGAAAAGATGACAATGTTGATTACATTGTGCCAGTCATTACCGACGTATCAACCGTTTATCACGGATTTGCAGGAGCAGAAATTTGTATTAGAACAAATGGATAATGAATTTTCAGAAATTTCGCCCAATTGTTTGTCGCTCCGAAAAGTGAAACAAATTGGTCACGTCATGAAATGCTTCTATCAGCTCTATAATAAAGTTGAGTATAAAGCAGCTTTAACATACTCATTTGGATTACACGGTTATTTAGATAATTTACAAAGTTTGGCACAACGTTATAGAGAGAAACAGATTAATATGTGTAAGATTATCACATGTAGTAGCTCTGGCAAACGCAGTAGCTCTGGCAAACATACAAAGTTCACGGAGGCGTATTTCCCTACATTACTCGGAACAAGTACCGAACCCGTGAAAAATTCATATGCATTAGATAAGCATCTCTTAATAACGGGACCGAATGCTGCGGGGAAAACAACTTTATTGAAAACAACCATCTTTAATATTCTTTTCTCTCAACAAACGGGTTTTGGTTTCTATAAAAAGGCCCAACTCAAACTATATGACCACATTCATTGTTATATTAATATTCCAGATACGTCGGGACGTGATAGCTTATTTCAGGCGGAGGCCAGGCGATGTAAGGACATATTGACAAGCCTTTCAGAATTAGAAACTAATAAACCGAATTATCTAGAAAATCATTTATGTGTATTTGATGAATTATATTCAGGAACCAATCATTATGAAGCCATTAGTAGTGCTTACGCATTTCTCTCTTATTTGAATAAATATAGTAATGTTAATTTTGTTTTAACCACACATTATTTAGACTTGTGTAAACGCATGGATAAACAGACTGGTATTAAGAATGTTCATATGGAAGTGATAGAAGAGGGGACAGACTTTAAGTATACGTATAAATTAAAAAAAGAGGTATCCACCGTTAAAGGGGGTGTAAAAGTCCTGAGGGATTTGGAATACCCGAAAGAAATCATTGAAAATGCGATGGATACGCTCAAAAACACTTTTTAGAAAAAAGTGTGGCAAAAAATCTACAGGCGGACGCAAAATAAATTAAAAGTGTGTTTTTGCGACACTTTTTCTAAAAGTGTACTTTTTCTAAAAGTGTATGTAATACGTAAAATAACTATTTAAAATATATACTATAATACTAATAATGAGCTTATTTGACCGAACTTTTTTAATAACAGCCGGAGTAACTGCCGTTATTTGTGGAGCAATATATTACTTTTTAAACGCAAAGATTAGAGATTTGGAACTGGCTTTAGTTAAACAGAATCAAGTTCTCTCGTCCTTTATTGCGAATGTGCAACAAGAGTTTCGGGCCATGGCGAGGGCAACCGGAACAGGAGCTAGTGCAAATAATATGACATTTGAAATAATTCCGAATTCTAATGAACTTGCCTCTCCCGAAGCGCTTGCGGCTGTAGCAGGTATTGATAATAGGAAGATTTTTATTACCGATAGTGATAGTGAAAGTGAATCAGATGGAAGTGGAAGTGAAACAGATGGAAGTGAAAGTGAAACAGACGCAAGTGAAGCAGATGGAAGTGAAGCAGACACAAGCGAAGCAGACACTACTCATAATAATAAACTACTGATTTGCGATTTGTCATTGAATGATAGCAAGATTATTGATATGTCTTCTTTAGATATAAGTCATTTAGAAATATATATGTCAGAAAAACATGGTAAGGGTGCAGGCGAAGCAGGTGCAGGTGCAGGTGCAAGTGCAAGCGAAGAGGATAGCGAAGAAGAGGATAGCGAAGAAGAGGACAATAGCGAAGAAGATGGTTTTCACCGGGTTTCCAATTTAGTCATGGAACAGGACAATCTAAACATACTTAAACTTTTAAATATAGAGGAAGTAATAACTGTTTCAGACACAAACAATCTTGAAGAAAATAAAATAGAAGAATTACCAATACAGACTACATCTGAACCATTGTCTGAAATTGAACAATCAATATCAAAACCGGCATCTGTGGCTAAATATGAAGATTTAAAAGTAGATGAATTGCGTAAGCTGGCTCTAGAAAAAGATTTAGTCAAAAAAGATGAAGTTAAAAAACTAAAGAAACCTGAATTAATGGCATTATTGAAAACCCTCACTTTGTAAAAAAAATGCTGCAAAACACCACATACATAACATATTAATTATTTAATATGTTATTCATATGTTATTCATATGTTATTCATATGTTATTAATAAGGTTTTGACACACTATTTTTAAAAAAAAAGTGTAGTGTAGTATATAAATGAGTTGGGGCACATGTTATTCTGGATCAAACAATATTCATTTTGATTTTCCGCCAATTATGAAAGACGGCCGAAACTATGCCAACTGGCAACCAGGTGGGGCATTAAACGAAGAAATTCGCAAAGACAATAAGATTCATTCTAATTGGGCCTATCGCAAATATTTAACGGAAAATGCGGATGATATCATTCGGCAAAATCAAGTGGCTGCGTGCGACGATTGTTGTACCTGTCCCGCCAAGTATGGTAATCAGATTTCTCAGCCCACCAATAATACTCCGTTTTTATACAAATCTTGTATGGAAAATTCTCAACCATTTGGTTACGAAAACAGTGATTTAAAGAATTTGTATTTGTCGGACGTACAACTCCAAAGCCGCATGGTCACGCCTGTCTTTACTCAAGAGCAACTCTTGCGACAAGGGTATGCCAGGGCTAACTAACAACCTTTTTGAAAAGTGTTGTTTTTAGGAAAATACAACACTTTTTACGTATAATTATACGTAGAATTCTACGTAGATATAAGGTCAGCTATCATAGGAAATATCTCTTGAATCACCTTCGCACAAGCAATCGCCACATCTCTGTGTTCTTTTTGGGTACCATTACCCGAGCGTAATTGTATATAATGTACCCATGATCGCAATGTTCCGTTCATATACATCCTGGATACTGTCATACCTTCAGGTAATACCGTTCGGGCTTGTTCTTTTGCGATTCCGTTTGCGAGAGCCCATTTATAAACACTTTCCACTTCCGTGGCAATTGTTTGTTGTTTTTCAATCCATTCACGTTTCAACTCGTCGTTATCTGTATCTATGCTATTTTGTCGGTTTTTTGTATCTTGTAAACGGGCATCTCGGATTTCAACCCCTAAATCTGCTACAGCATACCGTTGTGAAAATTCTTGAAAAGAAAAAGATCGGTGACGTAATATTTGACGAGCAATATCTCGTGTGGTTTCTATTTCTAGACAGATAGAGACCATTTCTAACGGGGACCAGTGTTGATTTTTTATTAAATATTTAATCAATTTTTCATTGGTTTCGGTATTATTTTGATTGCCCGGGTTGGATACGCGTGCACAGTAGGCTACCAAGTCTTGCACAGACTGGGGTGTGTTCTGTTCAACCTGTTGTGAATAACTAATTAATTTAACGTGCATGTTGTATTATATGTATGTACATTTATATTATATTTATATTATATTTAACGTTTATATTATGTTTTTAGCGGTTACACTATTGAATATTTACCACGCACTTGAAAAGAGAGAAAGGAGGATGACTATAATACACTTTTAGAAAAGTGTCTCAAACAAAACAAACTAGATTTGTATATAAATATAAATTCATTGTATATATAATTTATATGCGTATTATTAGCATTGATGTCGGTATCAAAAATTTAGCGTATTGTATTGTTGAGTCTGTTGAGTCTATTGAGTCTGTTGAGTCAACGAATGAATATAAAATTCTCCAGTGGGATGTAATTAACCTCTGTGGGGAAGACCATATGTGTAATTGTATGTTAAAAGAAAAAGTAAAAAAAGGAAAGATAAAAGCTAAAACGGGCGGAGAGACTATATGTGATACACCACCAATATCCCTCTGTAATAAAAAAGCCGTTTATTTAAAAGCTGAAAATTATTATTGTCAAACCCACGCCAAAGAGTCGGCGGATTATTTCTTACCGAATGCTTCACTCAAAAATATTAAAAAATGGAAGCGGGATGCATTGGTATCTTACGCAGTGGCCCAAGGGATTGTTTTTCCTAAGCATGGTATTCCAGAAGCGTGTAAAAAAGATGAAATACTTGCGGGTATTACAACATATTTGTCTGAAAAAACGTTTGATAAAATTACGTCGGTGTCAGCAAATGAAATGACATTGATACAAATGGGGGTTCAATTAGTTAAAGATTTTGACCGTGTTCTAGGAGAAAATAATATAAGTCTACTAGATAAAATTGTTATTGAAAATCAAATTAGTCCTATTGCAAACCGGATGAAAACCCTCCAAGGAATGATTGCTCAATATTTTATAATGCGGGGGAATCCACATATTGCCTTTATATCTTCAGCGAATAAATTGAAAATGTTTACAAAAGAAGAATCAGATAGTAAAAGTAAAACAAGTTATAGTGAACGAAAAAAAGCCGGAGTAGGTATAGTGAAAGATTTATTGTCTCATAATAATGCTACTTGGTTACCAATTTTTTTAACGCACAAAAAAAAAGATGATTTGGCAGATGCTTTTTTACAAGGTGTGTGGTTTCTAAATAAAAAAAAATGTTAACATTTAATGAAAAAATTTCAAAAAATATAGGGGAATATTTTAAAATTGAAATCGTTTTACTAATCTAGAGTAATAGTATTTCCCACAAGTATAACAACCAAAATGTCTCAAACACAAGTTGAACAAATTTCAAGCGCAGTTGAAGAAATGGCTTTAGTAAATGACACGGGTTTAGCAAATGACACGGCTTCAGCAAATGAAAACCGGACCGTAGAGCAGAAGAAGAAAGTTATTGTTCCACCAACGTGGTTTAACCTCGTATGTATCAGCAACTTTGACGTGATGGCGCATATCGGTTATCTCACGGATCAATACCGTGATTTGCCACCCAATGTAACGCAATGGATTGCACATGATCTCAGCACACGGGCGTGTAGCTATTATGGCTCTATTCCGGCCCCGCCATCAGCTGCTTTAGTAAAACAGATTATCGGCATTAACGGATATTATTTGAAATTAACAACCCAAACCTGCCTCGTGGATTTTATTTGGCACGACCGCACACGTAACGAATTTCAGTTCTGGGGCGACTACCATAGATGTGTGAGAGCCATGAAAGAAATTCGTTACCGCATCTGCAAGTACGTTGAAGCGAATAAGCACCTGCTCGTCGCGAATGCTGTGCCCGGCGAACAATACGTGTTTCAAAACGACATTACACCCCACCCTGCGGTGTGTCTTGAGGCGATTATTGAGGTTGATGAGAACAATCAGTACAAAAGAACCGTTGACAGTAAGCTTTATTAGGGTTAATCTTACCCATTTGGCGAATTTTTAAAAAAACAAAACAAAAAATTAAAAATAAAAATAAAAATAAAAATAAAAATAAAAACAAAAATAAAAATAAAAATAAAAATAAAAATAAAACAAAATAAAAATCACACGTGTGACAGATATAGTTAGCTAGTTAGGTTTTTTTCTCTAAAACCTAAAACATTTATGTAATATTATAAAGCTATGCGGAATACTTAAAGTTATAATTTATAAATTTAACATAATGGAAGAAATTAACGCGGGCATTATAGATATTACTAATTTAGATGAACATTCAGTAATTAATTTAAGTCGGACCGGAGGAGGAGGAGGAGGATCTAGGCAAAAGTCCGCAAATTTTGGAGAAGGGATTGAACTCTTAATGAATGATAAACGGAAAAATGAGGGGGGTAATAAAAATATGGGAGCAGAAATTGATTTAGATGATTTAAACGATTTAGAAGATGAATTGAATAATCTCTCTTCTGCCAGTGAGATGAAATCATCCAAGGCAAAATCTAAATCTAGTTTATTTAATCAAGCGTGGAGTGGGGGCGGGGGAGATGACAGTATTAAGCTAAATTTTAGAGATGACGACGAAGAATCTTTAGCCGGCAGTATTATGAGTCTTCACGATGAATCCAAACCTTCTATCGGGAAGTCCACCTCAGATAAAAAATCATTTGATGACGGGAAAACATGGGACGGATTTGGTAAATTTAATAATGTACCCGTTAATCCAGACAATGAATTAGGCAATACCCATCGGATGACCTCCGAAGAAATGCTGTTAGAGAAATTCAAGGTCTTGCGCAAGCTGGAGGAACTTGAACGCAAAGGGGTCCGCTTGACGAAAAAATATTCTATGGAATCTTCTCTTTCTGAAATGAAGGGCGAATACGAAATGGTTATTGCTGAAAAAGAACGGTCCAACAGTTGCAAATTTCAAGGGAGGATGCTGATGGCAGCTATTACTGGATTAGAGTTTTTGAACAACCGGTTTGATCCGTTTGATGTTAAGTTGGACGGGTGGGCGGAACAATTGAATGAAAATATCGGAGACTATGACGAAATTTTTGCGGAGTTACACGAGAAGTATAAATCCAAAGCGAAAATGGCACCGGAACTGAAGCTTCTATTTCAGTTGGGAGGTTCCGGTATTATGGTACACATGACCAATACGATGTTTAAATCGGCAATGCCAGGAATGGACGACATCATGCGACAAAATCCGGAGCTGGCCCAACAATTTACCCAGGCGGCAGTGAACAGTATGGGTCAACAGAATCCAGGGTTTGGCGGTTTTATGAGTAATTTTATGCCAGGAGGGGGAAGTGGC
>Ga0129324_10000933_pt1 | contig 19856 bp, 18 predicted proteins | sample CPBDNA_7_FD_96879 | JGI IMG/M metagenome (GOLD analysis project Ga0129324, IMG submission 96879) | Freshwater to marine salinity gradient microbial communities from Chesapeake Bay, USA - CPBay_Spr_15_0.2_DNA | ecosystem: Environmental > Aquatic > Marine > Coastal | place: USA: Chesapeake Bay... | reverse complement strand
TGGGCGCCTTTCCATATCGATAAAATATCGTATTGGTCGCGCACCGTGATGGTGCCGCTGTTGATTTTAGCTGTGCTCAAGCCGAAAGCGCGCAATCCGTTGCAGATCAACGTCGACGAGCTGTTTTTACGCCCGGCCAACGACGAAGACGACTACATGGTCAATCCGACCGGCCATTGGCTCGGCTCGGTATTCATGGGTATTGATCGGTTAACCAGAATCATCGAGCCGTTTATTCCTGATGCCTTGGAAAAACACGCCATCAAGCGTGCGCTTAATTTTATGGGGCCGCGCCTGAATGGTCATGATGGCTTAGGGGCGATCTTTCCAGCCATGGCTTATACTGTAATGGCGTTTGATGCGCTCGGTTACGGGCGCGATCACAAGGACTATGTAACAGCACGCGAGGCCATCGACGGTCTTTTGACCTTCAAAGATGACGAGGGCTATTGCCAGCCCTGCCTGTCGCCGATTTGGGATACGGCGCTGGGCGGACATGCGATGATGGAAGCCGGTCTAGATATCACCGAGCGGGCCATGCAAGCCGCCACTGATTGGCTGGCCGAACGTCAGATCCTTGAGGTCGAAGGCGATTGGGCCGGCGGACGTCCGGGCCTGAAGCCCGGTGGTTGGGCGTTTCAATACAACAACGATTACTATCCCGACGTCGATGATACCGCAGTGGTCGGCATGCTGCTGCACCGTGCCGATCCTGATCGCTATAAGTTCGCGATTGAGCGTGCGGAAACCTGGATCGTCGGTATGCAGTCTGAAAGCGGCGGTTGGGGCGCCTTCGATATCGATATCGATAACGAACACGATATTCTTCAGCACATCCCGTTTGCCGATCACGGTGCCTTGTTGGATCCGCCGACTGCCGATGTGAGCGCGCGCTGTGTGTCGTTTCTGGGCCAGTTGGGGCATGGGCTGGAGCATCCGGCGGTGGCGCGTGGTATCGACTATCTAAAGCGTGAACAAGAAACGGACGGGTCTTGGTTTGGGCGCTGGGGCAATAACTATGTCTATGGCACATGGTCGGTGCTGTGTGCATTGCGTGCCGTCGACGAAGACATGAACGCGCCGTACGTCCGCAAGGCTGTCGAGTGGCTTAAAGCGCGTCAGTGCGCCGACGGTGGTTGGGGCGAAGACTGTGCCAGCTATTGGCAGCATCGTCGGGATGAAGTGAAGACGTCGACGCCGTCACAGACGTCGTGGGCAGTGCTAGGTCTGATGGCAGCGGGCGAAAACGACAGTGCGGCGGTCGCGCGCGGTGTCGAGTTCCTGTTGAACGCGCCTCGCGATGGCGGCAAATGGAATGAAGAATATTTCAACGCCGTCGGCTTTCCGCGTGTATTTTACCTGCGTTATCATGGCTACAGCGCGTATTTCCCGCTTTGGACATTGGCCCGTTACGTGGATTTGATACGCGCCAACGAACGTTCCCCCAAGTACGGTATTTAGGGCCGCGCGATGCCCGAGACCGATCTCATCGGCGTGATTGCCGGCGTAAAATCGGAGTTGGCCGCATTCGACGGCAGCCGAGATGCTGCCAACGCACCGATGCTCCGTTTATCCGGGGCCAGGCCTGCGCAGGCTGAAACGCAGGTGCGTGACCTGATCAATACCGGATGCAAAGCGATCCTGAGCTTTGGTGTCTGCGGTGCTCTGGACCCCAAACTCCGCCCAGGCGATTTGATTGTCGCAGATGCTGTGATCACCCCAAGTGGTCAATGGATCGCCTGCGATCCCCAGTGGGCGGCTGGAATGGCTGGCAAGCTGATGGTTTCGACGAGCACCATTCTGGGCAGCGACAGAGTCGCCGACGTGGCTTTTAAGAGCCAAGCGTATGCGGAGACGAAAGCCGCGGTCGTGGATATGGAAAGCCATATTGCCGCCAAGCTTGCCACCGAGGCGGATTTGCCGTTCGCTGTCTTGCGCGCGGTGACCGATCCTGCCGACCTGGATATCCCGGCTTGGGTTCTTAAATCGGTGCGCACAGACGGCAGCATCAACATGTCCACCGTGCTCAGCGGCGTGCTGACGCATCCGTTGCAGGTCGGCACGTTGATGGCGCTTGGGCGCGCGAACAAGCGGGCGATGGCGTCGTTACGCGGCGCGGTGGTCCGCCTTGGCCCGACGCTCGGCTTCCTCGCGCGCTAGGCGGTCAGTGTTGGTCTCGACCACATCTTCGAAGACGAATTTCGCAGGACGCTGATTTTCGAGCGAGATTTCAGGCGCCATCGGCTTTTCGGTATCAAGGCCACGCAGGAATATTTTCAGCGCTTTCAGCGGATGCTTCACCGTATCGGTGACCGCCGTCGGTTCGTAGCCGCAATGTACCATGCAGTCGGCGCACTTTTCATAATTGCCGGTGCCGTAGGTGTCCCACTCGGTTTCTTCCATCAGCGCTTTGAAGCTGGAAGCGTAGCCCTCACTCAGCAGATAGCACGGCTTTTGCCAGCCAAAGATATTGTGGGTTGGGTTGCCCCACGGTGTGCAGTGGTATTCCTGATTGCCGACCAAGAAATCCATGAACAGCGTCGACTGACTGAAGCGCCATTTCTTGTCGCCCTTTAGGCGAAAGATATCTCGAAACAGGTTTTTGGTTTTGGTGCGGCCCAAGAAGTGGTCTTGGTCGGGCGCGCGTTCGTAGGCATAGCCCGGCGACACCGTGATTCCTTCGACCTGCAGGTCGTTGGTGCAGAAATCAAAGAACTCGGCGCATTCTTCCGCCGTCATCTGATCGAACAACGTGCAGTTGACGTTGACCCGAAAGCCTTTGGCTTTGGCCGCCTTGATCGCCGAGACAGCGCGCTTAAACGTGCCTGCTTGGGCAACGGCGCGATCATGGTGATGCTCAAGCCCATCCAAGTGCACCGAAAACGTGAGGTACGGCGACGGTTCGAAGTCGCCCAGGCGCTTTTCTAAAAGCAGCGCGTTGGTGCACAGATAAACGAATTTTTTGCGCGCCACGATGCCGTCGACGATCTGTTTGATTTCTTTGTGGATCAGCGGCTCACCACCCGGGATCGACACGATCGGCGCACCGCATTCGTCAACCGCTTCCATGCATTGTTCGAAGCTGAGGCGACGGTTGAGGACATCGTCCTCATAGTCGATCTTGCCGCAACCGGGGCACGCCAGATTGCAGCGAAATAGAGGCTCCAACATCAGCACCAGCGGATACTTTTCACGCCCTTTCAGACGTTGCTTCATGATGTAGGCGCCGACGCGGACCTGCTGAATGATGGGAACGGCCACATTAGTCTCCTGCCGCAGAGGACGCCGGGACATTGGCGAGCTCTGACGGAATCTTAAAGACCACGTTTTCTTTAACGCCGTCATGGTCGACGACGGTGGCACCGCGCAGTTGGTCGATACGATCAATCACGCCTTGCACCAGCTCTTCTGGCGCTGAGGCACCGGCGGTCAGGCCGATGGTTGCGACACCATCGAACCATTCGTTTTTGATGGCGCCGGCATCATCGATCAAGTGTGACGGCGTGTTGTATTCTTTGCCGATTTCCGCCAAGCGGTTCGAGTTCGAGCTGTTCTTCGCACCGACCACCAGAACCAAGTCGACGATTTGCGCCAACTCGCGCACAGCTTGCTGGCGGTTTTGCGTGGCGTAGCAAATGTCTTTAACGTCCGGTCCGACAATCGATGGAAAGCGTTCTTTCAAGGCGTTGATCGTGGCCCGCGTTTCATCGACCGACAGAGTCGTTTGCGTGACGTAGGCCAGTTGCTCGGGATCGTCGACTTCAAGCGTGGCAACGTCGGCGGGTTCGCTGACCAGCAGCACGCCGCCCGGAATCCGGCCCTGCGTGCCCTCGACTTCTGGGTGACCGCGGTGGCCGATCAGCACAACTTGGCGACCGCGCTTGGATTGGTTTTGGCCTTCCTTGTGTACTTTCGAGACCAGCGGGCAGGTCGCATCAATCACCGGCAGATTGCGAGCCTTTGCTGCGTCCTCGACTTTCTCGGCAACGCCATGGGCGCTGAAAATGGTCATCGCACCTTCTGGAATCTCGTCAATTTCATCGACGAACACAGCACCCTTGGCGCGCAAAGATTCGACAACGTGGCGGTTGTGCACGATTTCATGGCGGACATACACCGGCGGCCCATATTTCTTCAGCGCGCGTTCGACAATTTCGATGGCGCGCTCGACACCGGCGCAAAAGCCTCGTGGGTTGGCAAGAATGATCTTGATCGGCTCGCTCATGGTATACAGTCCCAAATTCGCTGTGTCTCTGAGATGGGGATGATCTATGCATCCTCAATGGGTGTTTAACGTCTTTACCCTGAATTTTCCATGGAAAACTGTGTCTTACGGTGGTTCTCTGTCAGCGCGAACGTTAAGTGGAGCGGTGCGTGAAGATCGAAGGCGGCCCTTATTTGGTGACGGGTGCGACCGGCTTTGTCGGGGCTGCGGTGGCGCGTGCGCTGTTGGCACGGGGCGCTGATGTGCGCGTGCTGGCGCGCCCGGGCAATGATAGGCGCAATTTGCATGACCTTGACGTCAGCCTAGTTGAAGGTGATTTGACGCAGTCGGCAAGCTTATCGGCGGCGCTTGAAGGTTGTGTCGGCTTATTTCATGTCGCGGCCGATTACCGCATTTGGACCCGCGATCCAGCCGGGATGATGCAGGCAAACGTTGAGGGAACCCGCGCGATTCTTGAAGCCGCATATCGGGCCGGGATTAAACGCGCCGTGTATACCTCAAGCGTTGCCGTGTTGGGAACGGATCCCTTCGGCAAGCCCGCCGACGAAGACACCCCGGTCAGCTATGACGCGATGATCGGCATCTATAAACAGTCCAAGTTTCTGGCCGAGCAGGCGGCGATGAACGTGATCGAACAAACCGGGCTGGATTGTGTCATCGTCAATCCCTCGACACCGATTGGCCCCCGCGACATCAAGCCGACGCCGACCGGTCGTTTGGTGGTCGAAGCGGCGTCTGGCCGGATGCCGGCATATGTCGATACCGGGCTCAATGTGGTGCATGTGGATGACGTGGCCGCAGGGCATGTGTTGGCCTATGAAAAGGGTGTCACGGCGCGACGCTATGTACTGGGCGGTGATGATATGTCTCTCGCTGACATTCTGACGGCGGTCGCACTCAAAGCAGGTGTCCGCCCGCCACGCATTAAATTACCCAGGGCACCTATCTATCCCATCGCGGCGATTGCTGAGGCGTGGTGCAGCCTTACGGGCAGGGGTGAGCCGTTCGTCACCATTGATGGCCTGAAAATGTCAAAAAAGCGGATGTATTTCTCAAGTGCCCGCGCAGAAGCGGAACTAGGCTATCAGCATCGGCCGGGCAGCGACGCATTGGCCGATGCGGTCGACTGGTTTCGTGCGCACGGCTATTTGGGCGACTCTTGACTTGCGGGCAGGGCGGGCAATGATGCGCGCCGTCGAGTATCCGGAGGGACAATGCGCGCAATTATTCTAGCAGCCGGCGTCGGCAGTCGTCTTTTCGGCGACAGTCGCACGCAACCGCCGAAAAGTCTGATTGAATTCGACGGCAAAACTTTGATGCAGCGTCATATCGAAACCCTGCAGGCGCTGGGGATCAGCGCGCTGACTCTGGTCGTCGGCTACCGTAAAGACGATGTCGCCGCCGAAGCGCGCCGCCACGCCAAAGACGGTTTTATCGAGGTCATCGAAAACCCCATGTACCGGGGCGGCAGTTTGCTGTCCATGTGGTATGCGCGCGAGGCGTACCGCCAAGGCGACGATGTGTTGTTCATGGATGCCGACACGCTTTATGACACCGAAATCCTGAGACGTTTGATCGGGTCCGAGATGCCGAGCGCATTTGCTTACGATGCCGATCTGGACGATGGCGACGACCCGGTTCGGATTTGTATCCGCGATGGCGGCATCGTCGATTTAGGCAAGCGGATCGTCGGCAAATTTGACGCGATGGGTGAATGGCCGGGCTTCATGAAAGTTTCGGCGACGACCGGTGCGCTGTTGGCGTCTTCGCTGGAAAACCTCGTCGACGGCGGCAATCTGCTCGGCGCCTATGAAGAAGCGATCCGCGACGTGATCATCGGCGAGCCCGTCGGCACGTTCGGCATCGTCGACGTGTCAGACCTAAGCTGGATCGAAATCGATTTTCCCGATGATCTCGAGCGCGCGAAACAAACGATCTTACCCAACCTGCGCTGAGCCGTTTCGCCCTATACCCGAAACACGTAATCCTTGTCCGGGTCGCGGTCGATGTCGGGCGGGAAGTTTTTGTGTTTGTCGGCGTAATACTGCGCCATGTGATCGCCGGCCGAAGCTCGGTTGTAGGTGGCATAGTAAATCCGCCGGATGGCGTCACTCATGTTCGGTTCGGACGCATGCGGCGCGTAGTTGTCGAAGAATACGACATCGCCGGGCTCGGTCGGCACCGGTTCAAACGACATGCCTTTCATGTCATCCTCGTTGAGCGGCTCCCACGATTTCTTGAGGCCCTGCGTATGATGCCCGGCAACCATTTGTAGGCATCCATTTTCAAGCGTCGCTCGGTCGATGCTGAGCAGTGCCGAGATAAAGAAATCCGCGTAGGTGTCCCAGCCGGCTTGACTGTCTTGGTGGGGCGCAAAGCCGCCACCGCCCGGCATCTTGAAATTGATCTTCTCTTTGAACAGGACCGCGCGCTCGTTCAGCAACTGGCCGACCGGGGCGGCGAGGGCGTCGGTGAGACTTTGAAAGCCCGCATGAAACGGCGCGATCTTTTCAATCCGCGACACTAATTCGCTGCCGTCTTTACGGCTTTTTTCGTGGTACACCCAGTGGCGCCCCGAGACTTCCGGGAGCGCAAGGACTTCGTCGGTCCATGTCGAAATCTCGGCCATGTCGTCGTCGGAAAACGCGCCGCGTTTAACCAAAAAGCCATCGCGCTTAAAGGCTGCCAGGTCGTCGTCGGTGAGTTTAGGAATCTGCAACATCATGCAAAATCATATACGCCGCTGCTAACTGTCTGTCACGCCCGTGCTGGGGTTTGTGGGGGCAACTTCGCAATCGCATTATGGTTGGCTGCAAGATACGATACGCCGACGTAAAAGCAGATATAAGGCCTGAGATGTCTCACGATACTTGGATTCATAAGATTGCGCGGGTCACCATTGTCCGACCGTTGGCGCCGACCCGTGTCACACCGAACCATTTAACGACGGTGCGTATCATCGCCGGTGTGTCGGCAACGGTGGCGCTGGGTATCGGACAGCCGGGCTGGTCGGCGGCAGGGGCATGCCTGTTCATCGTCTCCATGTTGTTGGACCGAGCGGATGGGGATTTGGCGCGACTGACCGGACGTACCAGCCCTGGTGGGCACACCTACGATCTGTTTGCGGACGCGCTATGCAATGCGTTGATCTTCGTTGGCCTCGGTATCGGTCTGCGGGGAAGCGAGTTCGGTTTTTGGGCGATCCCGATGGGCTTGTTGGCGGGTGGTGCGGTGGCGACGGTGTTGCTGTTGGTGGTCCGCATTGAAGCCTTGCAGGGTGCGCGTGCCGCCGAGATCGGCAGCTTTATGGGGTTCGATCCGGATGACGCGATGCTTTTTGTGCCGCTCGCGATCTTGATCGGCTGGCATGAAGGGCTGCTGATTGCCGCGACCATCGGCGCACCGGCGTTCGCATTGTTATTTGCGATCTTGTTTAGGCGCGCTCTCCGCGCTGACGCCGCATCCGGGCCAACGTAACCCATGTCCATACGCAGTAAATCGTCGCCCCGATGCCCGCCGCGATAAAAAACGGATATAAATATCCTAGCCACGTTACCGGCCAGATCAGATAAATGCCGTCTTCAAGTTCGAAACCGGCAACGCCCGGATAGCCGACGCTGTCGCCGGTTTCGGCACCGCCGGTTTCGCGGTCGATACCAAAATTCGTGAACAGCGAAATAAGCGATGCCCCCGCACCGCCTGCACCAAGTGCCACGGCCCACATACCGAGGTCACTATCTCTGAAGCCCCAGCCCATGCAAAAGAACAATGCTGCATAGCTGATCGCGCCGACCAGATAGTCCAGATAGTAGCCGAGCTTCGATGTCTTTCCCGATTGCCGGGCCAGTTCACCGTCAAAATGATCCAGAAACCGCGCCAATACGAAAAGCCCGGCCCCCCACGTCGCTTGAGCGGGATCACCGGTCGCAAGCATCAAGGCACCGGCGAGTGCGATGAATAGCGTCAGCATCGAAATGTGATTGGGCGTAATTGGTGTCCGCAGCAATGGACGCACCAAAACGGCGGCGATACGCTGATCGAATGGCGGGTTTTTCATTGCCATGCCGAAAACTATCTCAGCGCCGCGTGTAGTCAAGGTTTCATGAAAGGGTTTCCCCACTGGTCTTGTCGGCAGTAACGCTGCACCCTATAAGCGCGAAACAGGTTTACCTGAGGCTTGGTCCAGCATCCCGGAGCGGCACGCGTGAAGCAGCAAAGCGAAAACCGTCTCGCAGCATTTTTTAGCGGTTGGGTCGATATCTGCCAGCGGCGCGCCGGTAGGGTCGTGATCTTGGCGGTGTTGGTGACCGGATTGGCCGCTGTGTATCTGGCCGAAAACCTGCGTATCAATACCGATACTGAAGACATGCTGTCGGCGGAACTGTCGTTTCGCCAAGACGCGATTGCCGTTGATCAGGCGTTCCCGACCTTAGAAGACAACTTATTGGTGGTGCTCGAAGCGCCCAATGCGGATGCCGCAAATGCGGGTGTGGTTCGGCTGGTAAACGCACTGGCGGCTCAGGATGATGTCTTTCGTAGTGTCTATGCGCCCGACGCAGATCCATTTATTCGCCGTCATGCGTTGATGTTTTTGGAGCTGGGCGCGTTGCAGAATTTGGCGGCCAAGTTGGCCGCCGCGCAGCCGTTTTTGGGCACGCTGTGGCGCCAGCCGAATTTGGGGGGCTTGGCCGATATGACGGGGCTGCTGGCCAAGGCTGGCGACGTTGATCCAAAAATGCTGTCCGAAGCCGATGCGGTGCTGGGCGCCATGGCAGGCGTCGCGGCGAATGCCAAGGCGGGCACGCCGGATGTCTTGGTGTGGTCGGATGTTTTGTTTCGGCGTGATGCGGTGGGCGGGCCATTTCGCCGCATGATCGCCGTGCAGCCGGTGCTTGATTACGGGTCACTGCAGCCAGCGGCGCGGGCGACGGAGGCGATCTATGCGACGGCGCAATTACTCGGGCTGAGCATGGGCGGTTATCAAGTCCGTCTGACCGGTTCCGCTGCGTTGGAAAGTGACGAGCTTAAAAGTGTCGAAAACGGAATGGGACTGGCCGGTCTGATTTCGATGGTCTTGGTGACAATCGTGCTGCTGGCCGGATTGCGCTCGGTCGGTGCGATGGTGGCGCTGTTGGTGACGTTGGTCGCGGGTTTAGTGTGGACGGCGGCATTGGCGATGATATTCGTCGGCGCATTCAATTTAATTTCCGTCGCATTCGCGGTGTTGTTCGTTGGCCTGAGCGTCGACTTCGGTATTCATTTCACGCTGCGTGCGCGTGAGCATGTTTCCCATGAGAGCGGTTGGCGAAATGCTTTGGCTGTGGGGGCAGGGCGGGTAGGGCCATCGCTCGGGGTGTGTGCGGTGACAACCGCGATTGCGTTCTTCTCGTTCCTGCCGACGTCGTATGTGGGTTTGGCCGAACTTGGCTTGATTGCCGGTGTTGGTATGGGCGTGGCGCTCGTTGCCAATCTAACGTTGCTGCCGGCGTTGTTGCGTTTGCTTGTGCGCACCCCGAAACCGTTGCCGGTCGTGGCGGGGGCTACGTTTGGGTATGATGTATCCCAAACGTTGCAACGCTTTGCGTTGCCGATTGTCGTTGTCGGCGGAGTGAGTGCGTTGTTGGCTGCCTGGGTGGCGCAAGGCGCGCGGTTTGATTTCGATCCGATGAATCTGCGCGACCGAACGGCACCGTCGATGCGCACCTTGGATGACTTGGCTGCAAACGGCGATGTGTATCCATATGCCGCGGACGTTTTGGTCGCGGACCTCGAGGCTGCGCGCAACCTCAGTGCGCAGCTCGAAGCGCTGCCCGCCGTTGGTGCGGTGCACAGCGTGCTATCTTTGATCCCGAGCCAGCAAGATGAAAAACTCAATATCATCGATGACATGGCGTTGTATTTGGGGCCGGCGTTTTTTCAGCCGCAGGGCACGATTGCGATGACGCCGCCTGAGATCGAAGCGGCGTTGACCGAGCTGAGAGAAAACCTCTTAAAGTTAAAAAACCAGCCGGGCCTCGCGGCCTCGGCGGCTGCTCTCAGCAACGTGTTTAGCGATCTCGGCCCCGGCAGCGAAGCTGCGCAGCGAATCAATCAAGCTTTGTTCGCCGGTTTGCCGGCAAACCTAGAGACCCTAATTGATGCATTGGCTGCGGGTCCTGTCGATGTTGCGGCGCTTCCTGCGCACCTGCGGTCTCGCTACAGTGGAGCCAACGGCGAAGTCCGCCTGGAAGTCCGCCCCCAGATCGACACACATGATGCAAAAGCCTTAGCCGCGTTTGTCGCAGACGTCCAAAACCTCGCCCCGCATGCCAGTGGCGCGCCGGTGATCATTGTTGAGGCCGGGGCTGCGGTGCTCGAGGCGTTTGCACAAGCACTGGCAACGTCACTAATGGGAATTGGAATTGTTTTGTGGTTGGTGCTGCGCCGGCTTCGGGACGTCGGGTTGGTGTTCGCGCCGGTGTTCGTCGCCGCACTTTGGACATTGGCGGTGGCGGCAATTTTCGATGTGCCGTTCAATTTTGCCAACGTCATCGTGTTGCCGTTGCTGTTTGGGCTTAGCGTCGACTTCGGAATCCATTTGGTGATGCGCGCACGGGATGCAGAGATTGCGGACAACGGTACCGTGATAAATCCGATGCGCACGTCAACGCCGCGCGCGGTATTGATGAGTGCGCTGACGACCATCGGCTCGTTCGGCTCGATCATGTTGTCAGGGCATCCTGGGACCGCCAGCATGGGCCAGTTGCTGAGCATCGCGATTTCGCTGAGTTTGCTGGCGGTGCTGGTTTTATTGCCGGCGATGTTGACGTTATCCGCACGCTGGCAGCGGGGACCATAAGCGGATGCGTATCGCAAAGTTCGTGTATCTGCTGCTCGGCGTTGGCCTGCTGATTTGGGTCTTGGGTGACATCGATTTACCCGCCGCGTTCTCACGTGTCGCCGAGGTTGGGGCGTGGGGGATCGCCGCAGTCGTGTTCGTGTATTTTCTCGCGTTTTTTGGCGATTCCATATCTTGGTCGCTGATCATCACGTCGGTGCCGATATCGCTGACATGGTTTCGACGGACCTTCGTGGTGCGGTTGGCCGGTGAGGCCTTCAACAATATTATCCCCGCCGGCGGCTTCGCGGGCGAGCCTGTGAAAGCGGTGATTTTAAAGCGGCGCTATGGCGTTGATTACAAGGAAGCCAGTGCATCCATCGTCATGGCGCGGACCATCAATATGGTCGCCTTGATCGTATTTTTGTGCATCGGCTTTGCACTTATTTTAGAAGCCGACAGCCTGGATGGCCCATTGAAAATTGCGGCGAGCGTTGGGCTCGCGGTGCTCAGTCTGGGCACGGTGCTGCTGTATGCGGTGCAGCGGTACCGGGCTTCATCTTACGTGTTGCGGCGATTCGGCGCGACGGGCTGGGCGGCCAAGGTTGCAGGCGCGCTTGCGGTCGCCGAAGACATGGAGCATCGGTTTGTCACCTTTTACACCGCGCATCGCAGGCGGCTTTTAGCATCGTTCATGTTGGCGTTGCTGAATTGGGTGTTTGGGGTCGTTGAGATTTATCTGACATTCGTCTTTTTGGACGCGCCGGTGTCTTGGGCGGAAGCGTGGATGATCGAGGCATTGGCGCAAATGGTTCGCTCGGCGGTGTTTTTCATCCCGCTCGCGGTTGGCGCCCAAGAGGGGGTGTTCGTTTTGACCATCACCGCGATCACCGGTGTACCGTCGTTGGGGCTCGCGTGCGCGGTGGTGCGACGAATCAGAGAGTTGATCTTTGTTGCACTTGGCTTGGCAGCCGCGGCGTTTTACCCGGTATCTCTGAAAGACGAGACTTAAGGCTGCAGGAGGTCGTCGGCCTGAGTGGTGAGTGTTGCCTGTAAGGCTGTGGTGCCGCCGGTCTCGAGCGTGCGTGCGTACTCCGAGGCGCGCAGAGCCAACTCGCTGATGCCACTGTCCAACAATACGTCAATGATCCGCCAACCGGCGTCTGTGTTGCGAACAACATAGGTCAATGCGACCGGGTCTTTGCCCGCATTAAGCTTGCTCTCCACCAACTTCATCCGTCTGGGCCCGTCTTTGACGGCTTCGATCAGGAAAATTGCGTCGGCGGGCAGGTCTTTAAACCTGTTCGCATAGGTCGCAATGCTGACCCGTCGAAAAGCGTCCCGGAGTGCGTCTTGATCTGCAGCATCGGCCTTACGCCAGTGCTGCCCGGCCACCGTTTTGATCATGGTCTGAAAGTCAAATGCCGCATCCATAATCGGCGCAAATAGCTTGAAACGGCCATCTGTGGTTTTCGCATCATCGCTTTTCAGCGCGTTCAGCAAGCCGGCGTGGTAATTGGCGACCGTGGTTTTTGCGGGCGCAGAGCCGGCCTTCGCCGGGATAGCCAGCGATGTCAGTATGAGCACGAGAACAAATGCGAAGACCGTGTGTTTGTGTGTGTTCGTCATGATCGTGTGATGCGCCGTAAATATGGCGGGATCAAGGCGTTAAGAGTTGCGCAGCTTTGTTTTCCAATAGCTCACTCAAAGCATCGATGCCCCCGGCCTTCAGCGTTTGACTATATTCGGATATCCGGACTCTCATCTCGCTGATTCCGCCATCGACGATCACATCGATCAACCGCCACGTCCCTGCGGATTGACGTGCGACGTAGGAAATCTCAACGCCATTTTGACGACTGGGTGATGTCAAATAGGTGACCACGAACGTGATTCCCTGAGGGCCCTGTTTTTCGCCGTCGAGCGTGAAAGTTTCACCGGAATAACCGTCAAACAGCGTGGCCAACGTTGCGACACTCATGCGGGTGAAGGCGCCGACAAGGCGATTGCGCTGGGTGGCGTCGGCTCCTTTCCAGTAGGGGCCGGCACTAAGTGCGGCCATCAACGGCAAATTAAAGGTATCAGAAATCAGTGGTTTTAATCGGTCATATCGTCCCTGAACACCAAGCTGCTCAGCTTCTTTCATCACTGAAATCAGCCCGTTTTGAAAATTCTGAACATGCGCAGTCGCAGTTTCGGCTCGGGCAGGGACAGGCAGAAGCAGCATGACGATGGATAAAAAAACGGCACTTTTAGATGCAGATATTGGCGAAAATTTATTTATGATTCTGCTGATACGGTATCTTGTCATGCTGAACGTGCTCCACCGGATATTTTTTGCGTTAATTTTGCGCACAATGCATCGAAAACCAAGTTTTTGAAGATATCGAGATATTATGGATCCTATTGTTAATAAACGGTTTTGGTGCAGATCGACAAAAATGCCACAGTGAGGTGGAAAAGGTCACAACCCTATTGCCGAGTAGCCTAAACTACGGGTAAAATTTAGCGGTTACAAACTTGTTCGATCCGCGTTTGCGCGCATTGAACCGACATAAGGACGACGGACTTTGATGCGCGCAATATCCTCACCGACATTCGTGCCAGTGGCGGCGCTGGCAGGGGTTTTGTTCTTTGCCGCACCTGCAGGTGCGAACGACGTTGACCCGCTCGACGCTTTTGGTGGGTCTGCATGGCCTGACTATTATGTCGACTCTCAGTTGGCCGAGGTGCCTGCAACAGCACCGGTTAAAGAACGCTACTTGTTGCTGGCACAGACCGACCAGGCGGATATCGATGATGTGAACGATCCGTTGGAGCCGATGAACCGCGTGTTTTTTGCGTTCAACGAATTTGTCTACACCGCGTTTTTGGATCCGGTTGCGAAGTCATACAATTACGTTGTTCCGGCTCCAGCACGTACAGCACTTGGTAATGTGCTGGATTATTTGGCGTCGCCGATCACGTTGGCCAATGATCTTCTGCAGTTGGAATTTGACCGTGCGATGACGACAATTGCGCGATTTGCCGTAAATACGATCGGGGGATTCGGCGGTTTTGTGGACTTAGCTGACGGCATCGGCCTTAAAAAACATAAAGAAGACTTTGGTCAGACTTTGGGTTCGTACGGATTAGGCGAGGGCTTTTATCTGGTCCTACCGCTGCTCGGTCCGTCCAACCCTCGTGACGCTGTCGGCAAGTATTTGGTCGACCCGTTCTTTGACCCGCTGGGCATGTATTTGGTGAATACCGACCGTGATACAGCGCGTTATGCGCGGATCGGTGTGACGGCCCTTGATGAGTATGCAGGCATTATCGAAGAACTGGCGCAGATTAAGAAGACCTCGGTCGATTACTACGCTGCGATCAGGAGCTTGTACCGTCAACGCCGGGCTGCCGACATTGCAAACGGTGCAGACGGTGGCTTGCCGGAAATTCCCAACTACGAGATCAATTTTGGGCCGGACACGAGCGGTTCGATTGCTGGGGCGAAGTAACGCACGACGACCTAGGCGTGCCGCTGATGAGCCATGCTCACGGCTTTGTGATGACAGAATCCTCTAAACCGCTCTAAACACCTGAATTATTACCGATAATTCATTGGTCCTTGTGGCGTCCGCAGGGCACACTTTCTTGACAGAAACGTTAATAACCGAGTATATTAATGGGGTATACGGGGGTGCCCATTTGGGGCTCTCGGTCTGGCTCACACGATGAGCTAAAGACACGGCTACGTTGCTCAATCAGGAGGATGAGGCCCTTGACGAAATACCTGACGACCGTTTTCCGCACATTATAAGCGATGTAATGCGCACGCATGGTGTTCTCATTTTAATGGGGCCATTGCGCGGTGACGGTACCGGTGCTTTGAATAGGCCAATGTTAAACAGGTAAGAGGATCGAACACATGGCAAACAGCATGACACTTCCGACGCCGACCGATGAAGGTGGTCTTTCGCGGTATCTACGCGAGGTCTGGCGTTTCCCTATCTTGGAAAAACAAGTCGAGCAAGACTTGGCAATCCGTCTCCGTGATCACGGTGACGTTGATGCGGCGCATGATTTGGTGACGTCGCACCTGCGCTTAGTTGCGAAGATTGCGATGGGCTACAAAGGCTATGGCCTGCCTGTCGCGGACTTGATTTCCGAAGGCAATATCGGCTTGATGAAAGCCGTTAAAAAATTCGACCCAGATCGTGGTTTTCGTCTGTCGACGTATGCGATCTGGTGGATCAAGGCATCGATCACGGAATACGTTTTGAAATCTTGGTCGATGGTCAAAATGGGTACGGTATCGTCGCAGAAGAAGCTGTTCTTCTCGCTGCGCCGTATGAAAAACCAACTAAAGATTATCGACGGCGGTGAGCTAGATGATATGCAAGCCGGTCAAATTTCCGATGCGTTAGGTGCTTCTGTGCAAGAAGTCCAGCACATGAACCGTCGCCTGCACGCCCGGGATTTCTCGTTGAATACGCCCATTTCTCAAATGGAAGACGGTATCGAGTTCCAAGAGACGTTGATTGATGAAGGGCCGGGGCCTGAGGCGTTGGTCGGCGAGCATGAGGAACTGCAGTTACGTTCGGGCATGCTGAAGCGCGCGATGGCTGAATTGTCTGAGCGTGAGCGGGACATCTTGGTGCGACGCCGGCTCAGTGATGAGCCGCTGACCCTTGAAGAATTGGGAACGCATTATGGCATCAGCCGGGAGCGGATCCGACAGCTTGAAAGTCGGGCCTTCGATAAGGTGCAAAAGTTCGTTCAAGCCGAAGCCACTGCTGCTTAAGCGTTGAACAAAAAGAGTGTGATGACACTGCCCGCCGTTTGACCACGCAAGGTCGGACGGCGGGCAGATGTGTTTAGATCAGTGAAGCGCAAATACGCCTGACGCGCTTCGCAATTCGCCCGGGGTAACCACCTTCGCTGATGCGATTTTAACCGAGTGCAGCTTGCCCTCGATCTTCCGTTCCCAGAAATTGAGAAAGCCTTTCAGCTCCGGAAAATCTGGCGCCAAATCTAGGTGTTGCCAGATGAATTCTTGCAGCAATTTTGGATGGTCGGGTAAGTGATAGATGATTTGTGCTGTGGTTAGCCGGTAGCCGGCCAATTGATCGTCAAACGAATTCCCAGAAAGACCGTTGCTTTGGTTCGACATGGTGGCTCGTTTGGTCATTGTCGACACCTTGAGTCTGCCCTCGCTTATATTCTGATGCAATAAAAAAACATTTATTTACAATGTATTGGCAGCGTTTGGTGGAGAGTGCTGCTAGTTGCCGTTGTCGTTGCCAATGAAAAATTCCAGCCCGGCAAGGGGTGAGTCGAAGGATGTGCACAACGTCTATAGTTAGATCAGCACCGGAAGTTAGATCAGTATCGGACCTAACCTAAATGTTCTTCACATGGCGATTATTTGTCTCTACCAGTCGACGTCGGACACCGATGCCAGTGGAAACGCCGTGGCGGATAATCATTTGCGATTGAGGAATTTAGACTATGAAGCTCAATATCTCGAAGAAACTCGTTTTGCTTTTTGTTGTGTTTGGATTGATCCCAGCCATTTCAATGTTTGGTATCCTTACGTATGAGGGGACTGAATTCAAAGATGCATTGAAGGTCCGCTACGGGCAGGCGGCGGTGAAAGTCAATAAGGCCATCGATGCCAACCTGTTTGAACGTTATGGCGATGTGCAGGCGTTCGGGTTGAGTACGGCTGCACAAGATCCGACAAATTGGAACAATCCGTCATCCTACAATCCATTGACGAATGCCATGGACGGTTATGTCGCAGGGTACGGCATTTATAAATTAATGATGTTGGTCGGATTAGACGGCAACGTTTTGGCTGTTAATACGGCGGATTTGGCCGGCAAAAAGCTGAACACGTCTGGTTTGTATCGCAAGAATGTGCGCGACCAGCTTTGGTTTCAAAACGTGATCAATGGAAAATTTCTTGTTGGCAAGGGCGGTACGACCGGTACCGCCGTCACCCAGCCGTATCACGAAGAATTGGTGAAAGACGCTTATGGTGCCGGCGATGACGGGTACGTGATGGCGTTTTCTGCCCCGGTCTATAACCAACAGAAAGAGGTCGTTGCCGTTTGGGTTAACTTCGCCGATTTTAACCTTGTTGAGGTGATTGTCGATCTTGCCTATCAGGAATTCGCTGAAAGCGGCGTGGAAAGTGCCGAAATTATAGTTCTCGATCCAACGGGAAAAGTGATCGTTGATTATGATCCTCATTCAGCTGGGCTGAAGGGCCTTGAGGGTTACAAGCGCAACCAGGAGATCATTGGTAAATTTGACCTTACTGCTGTCAATCCTGCTGCGAAGCGGGCAGTTGAAGGTGGCTCTGGGACGGCTGTTGAATACAACGAAGAAAAAGGAATTGATAAAGCTGTCGGTTACGCTCAAAGCAAAGGGATGTATGACTATCCAGGGTTGGGGTGGTCGACGCTGGTTAGTGCACCGGTTGATGAAGCATACGCCGTATGGGACAGCATTTACATCTTCATGATGATTGCGGTCGGCATTGCTGCCGTCACAATTGTTGTTGCTGGTTATTTCATCGGTAACGTTGCCGCAGCACCGATTATCAAAATGACCGGGGCAATGCGTCAGCTTGCGGATGGTAACCTGGAGATCGAAATCCCTGCCACGGAACGCACCGATGAAATTGGTGATATGGCTGACACTGTGGATGTATTCCGAGAAAATGCCATCAAGGCGAAACAGCTGGAAGCTGAGCAAGAAGAAAACCGAAAGCGTGAAGAAGAGCGAGAGAAGAAACAGCTCGCAGCCGATCAAGAAGCAGAGAAACAGCGTCTTGAAGAGCAAGAGCGCTCGCGTCTTGAAGCTGAGCAAGAGCGCCGTAAAATTCTTGCGCAAATGGCTGATGATTTCGAATCGCAAGTTGGTTCTGTTGTTCAAGCCGTGGGTACCGCAGCGGAACAACTGCTGTCATCGGCGCAAACGATGGCTGCAAATGCAGAATCCACGAACCAGCGTTCGTTGACGGTTGCCGCAGCAGCAGAAGAAGCCTCCACGAATGTGCAAACAGTTTCCGCTGCCGCTGAAGAACTCAGCGCGTCGATTTCGGAAATTAGCCGACAAGTGAGTGAATCGTCGCGTATTTCCAGCGATGCCGTCGGTGAGGTAAAAAGTAGCGGTGAGACGATTGAAGGCCTTGTTCAGTCGGCAAAGCGGATCGGTGAAATCGTTGATCTGATTACCGATATTGCGGCGCAGACCAACTTGTTGGCCTTGAATGCAACCATCGAAGCCGCACGTGCGGGCGAGGCCGGAAAGGGCTTTGCCGTGGTCGCGGCGGAAGTCAAAGATCTTGCCAATCAAACAGCGAAGGCGACTGAGCAGATTATTGGCCAGATTGGGACGATCCAGAATTCCACCGAAAGCGCGGCCACGGCCGTCAAAGGTATCGGTGAAACGATTGGAAAGTCACACGAGATTGCAACGGGCATTGCCAGTGCGGTCGAAGAACAAAGTGCGGCAACCTCCGAGATTGCTCGAAATGTTGAGCAAGCCGCCGAGGGAACCGGCGAAGTTTCGAGTAATATTGCGCAAGTGACGGAAGCTTCCGCAGCAACCGGTGAAGCCGCTGGTGAAATCAAGTCGGCTGCTGAAAACTTATCGGCACAATCAGAGTCGCTAAAGGCCGCTGTGAATGGGTTCTTGGCGCAAATTAGATCTGATACCTAAAAAGCGTAAGTGTTTTAACGGCGTTATCTTGAACGCTTTTAAACGAAGGTCTGCTCATCTCTTTTTGTAGTAAGCCTTGACGCCGTTGCAAATTGGGTTAAATACGTGTTGGCACTCATCGAGCATGAGTGCCAACACTTCGTTTTAACGCTCAATGTTCGCTTTTTAGGAGGAACAAAATGAAATTCAGACCTTTACATGACCGCGTGCTCGTACGGCGCGTCGAGCAGGAGGAAAAGACGGCCGGGGGCATCATCATCCCTGATACCGCCCAGGAAAAACCGATGGAAGGTGAGATTATCGCCGTCGGTGCCGGACATAAAAACGAAGACGGTAAAGTATCGCCGCTCGACGTTAAGGCCGGTGATTTCGTGCTGTTCGGCAAGTGGTCGGGCACCGAAGTAAAGGTCGACGGGCAAGATCTGTTGATCATGAAAGAATCCGACATTCTCGGTGTGATCGAGAAGTCTGCCAGCAAAAAGAAAGCTGCTTAACCTAAGGGGTTTCAAAAATGGCTGCTAAAGAAGTTAAATTTTCCGCAGATGCGCGCCAGCGCCTGCTTAAGGGCGTCGACACGCTCGCCAATGCCGTCAAAGTGACGCTCGGCCCGAAAGGCCGCAATGTTGTTCTGGACAAGTCGTTCGGCGCACCGCGCATCACCAAAGACGGTGTCACCGTTGCCAAAGATATCGAACTTACCGACAAGTTCGAGAACATGGGCGCGCAGATGGTCAAAGAAGTCGCATCGCGTACCAACGACGAAGCCGGTGACGGTACGACCACCGCCACCGTTCTGGCTCAGGCTATCGTCCGTGAAGGCTGCAAAGCAGTTGCGGCCGGCATGAACCCGATGGACCTGAAGCGCGGCATTGAATTGGCCGTGAGCAAGGTTGTCGAAGACGTTAAAAAGCGCTCGCAGAAGGTCAAAACCAACGCCGAGATCGCACAGATTGGTACGATTTCCGCAAACGGTGACCGCGAAGTCGGCGACATGATCGCTTCCGCCATGGAACGCGTCGGCAACGAAGGCGTAATCACGGTCGAGGAAGCCAAGTCGCTGCACAGCGAACTCGACGTCGTCGAAGGCATGCAGTTCGACCG
>Ga0129324_10000931_pt1 | contig 19874 bp, 17 predicted proteins | sample CPBDNA_7_FD_96879 | JGI IMG/M metagenome (GOLD analysis project Ga0129324, IMG submission 96879) | Freshwater to marine salinity gradient microbial communities from Chesapeake Bay, USA - CPBay_Spr_15_0.2_DNA | ecosystem: Environmental > Aquatic > Marine > Coastal | place: USA: Chesapeake Bay... | reverse complement strand
TATAGGGGGTTAGACCAATATCAATACTTGTTTTTGGAAGGCGCTCTTTATGACGAAGCCTTCTGGTCAATTCTCGAGATAAATCAAAAAGACGCTCGGCATACTCAAGAGCAAGCTCCCCCTCTTTTGTTAGAAAAAGGGCTCTATTTCGTCTCTCAAATAGCTCGCATTTAAAAAACTCTTCTAAGAGTTTGATTTGGTCACTAACTGTAGGTTGAGAAACATGCAGTTTTTCAGCGGTCGCCTTAATACTACCTTCCATGGCCGTCACATAAAAATAGAAGAGATGACTAAAATTGACTCTATCCCAGCGGTATTTTTCCATTTTTTCTATAAATCTCAATAATTAGGTTTTTCCTAACTATTTTAGCAAATAAAACGATTATTTTAAATACTTAAAATCCCAGATAATAGAAGGACGAAAAAGATCTGTAGGGGAAATACAGAATCTATTACTTATAAAGTGAGGCCGAATATGAATTCTTCTTTAAAAAAACTCCCATTTTTAATGCTTTTTTTGTCCCTCCTTATGGTCAGCCCAATTGGAACATTCAACGTTAACGCTGAAGACGATGAAGAAGTTTCTCTTGAAGACACGAGTACAGTCGTACCAAGCAACGAAGACACAGAAGAAGTTATCGATGATACTTCTTCTTCTGATGAGTAGGTCTCACACCACAAATCAGATTTCCCGCAATGACTTGGGGGACAGTAATGTCCCCCTCTTCAGTAAAACTTAGCTTTTCTTCTGTTATTCAATCTATTAATCTCTGTTTATGAAAATCACAAGAGGTATCGGGCTCCAGTTTGAAGAGCTCTCTTCCCAAGAAACAGGTGAACTTTATTCCCTATCCGCTATATTAGAGAGAGGCAGCGATTTATTTATCCACCTTGAAAAGCTTCCACCAGAACGGCGAATTTCGGCCCCCCACACTCACCTTGATACAGATGAATGTATTTATGTTTTAGAGGGCACCGTTTTTGCTATTAATGGTCAAGAGATCTTACAAATTCGTAAAGGTGACTTTCTAAGGTTTGATAAAGGTGCTCAAAAACTCCACACAATAGAAAACCGCTCCAAAGAAATGGCGGTCCTCTTGGTTATCACAAAGAATCAAACTTCTAGGCCAGTGTTTGCCGGCCCATCTCTAAATTAATCGAAAAGTAAGGTAAACAAGTATTTTAATACTTTTTTCTTAGAGAGTCCTTACAACAATTATAGTGAATTAAAGGTCTATCGTTTATATTGAATATCAAGTTTAAGGTTTAATGAAGTTTGCACTCAATTGGTTTACGAGAAAACTAAAACCTAAGAGGCAAATTTATTTATTGCTTTAACAAGAGACCTTTTCTGTAGAGGCTTTTCAAGGTAATAATCCATTCCTGCTTCATAAGCTTTTTCTACATCTTTCTCCTCGGTGTTAGCAGAGAGGCCAATGATTGTTGGTCTATATTGAAGCTCAGATAGACCTCTGATATTTTTGGTAGCGGTAAGCCCATCCATTACCGGCATGCGAACATCCATAAATATGAGATCAAATACATTCTTCTTAACGAGGTCGCAGGCCTGCTGTCCATCTTCTGCAAACAACACATTGCAAAGACCCATTCTTTCTAATATTTTAAGTATCAGCTTTCGATTTAATTTATTATCCTCGGCCACAAGAATTCTTAGGTTCATACGATTAATGCTCTCAACGTTATCTCTTTTTTGTGGGATAACCTCTTCTGTAATACGACTTTCACAAGGAATCTTGACGGTAAAGGTAGAACCCTCATTAACTTTACTCTCTAATGCGATATTCCCTCCCATTAATTCGCATAGACCTTTTGAAACTGACAAACCAAGACCAGTTCCTCCATAAGAAGATGATATATTTTCATCGGCCTGCTGAAAATCTTGAAATAAACTTTTCATCTGCTCTTTAGTAATACCAATACCAGTATCACTTACAGAAAAGATTAGATTACCATTTTGATAGTTTAAAGAAACTCGTACCATTCCTCCCTTGGGAGTAAACTTCAACGCATTGGAAATGAGGTTTAAAAATATTTGAATAAATTTATCTCCATCTAACTTTAATTCAATTCCCTCAAGATTTTCTATTGTAAAGGCGAATTGTATCTCATGTTTTTCAGCTTGATAAACTATCCCCAAACGATGGCTTTTTATTTTATCTTCAATATTTAAAAAACCTAAATTCAGAGTTTCTTTTCCGGAGTTAATTTTTGCAAAGTCGAGGACTTGATTAATCAAAGAGAGAAGGTGCATAGAGTTACTTTTAATGTAACCTAAAAACTCTTTATTCTCATTCGAAAAACTTTCATCCTTCATAAGATCACTAAAACCAACAATTGAATTTAGAGGAGTCCTAAGCTCATGAGTAATTTTGTTGATAAAACTTTCCTTTGCCTTTGTCAGTTGAATAACTTTTAAGTTTAATCTTTTCCAGTAAAAATGATTTAAAATAAACACCAACAAAATAAATATAAAAAATAAAGTAATCACCCCTAATAATATTTTACGGAATTCTCTTTGTGCAACATCTAGAACTTCCTTATGATATTTTTCATTTTCATTAATAATTCTTCTAAGTGTTTTAATCCCGCTTTTTGCAGGTTGGTCATCAACCTTTATCGAAGAATCTAATAATCTAATCCTTTCTAGCCTTTGTGAGTTTCCTTTATAAAAATCAGAGACTTTGTCTAATTGAGAAGTGTAACTAGCAAAAACAGAACTAATATTACTTAAGGCCCTTAACTCCTCAGAAGAGACATCACTATCTCTCCTGTATTCTTCAACTAATTTATTTACATTATCAATATGCTTCTCAACACCAGCACGGTACTTAATATTGTTTCTTAAAACATAATTTTTAAAATCATGGATGAAGCCTCCGTAGCCAATATTTGCCTGAAGCTTAAAAAGAAGTTCTTTTTTAACAATTACGTCTTTTGAAAATTTCTGCCAAGAGTGTTCAACTTCACTCAACTCCTTTCCAAGAAAGGAGGCGAATATAGCGAATGAGATCAATAAAAATAGTATTTGGAGGCCAATCTTCACAACTACTTATCGGTAATTTATAATAGATCATTAAGATATTTGAATAAGTGACTCTTAATAATAATTTCTCTTAATAAAAGCTATTTTAAATAATAGTGATTCTATCGACTATCCTATAACCCTTACAGTATATGCAATTAATGCTCTGAACAGACCCTGTTACTTATGACTCAAGGTCTGGAAAATCGTAGTCCTGATCAAAGACGTCGCTTAGCTCTTCGAAGTCTTCAAAATAAGCGATATGAAACATGGCATCCCCTTGGTTAACAAGAGGCAATGAACTCATCCCAATAACAAGACCTTCATTTTTTACAATAACATCATGGGCATGCCGTCCAAAAGGATCCGAAATAGTCGCCAGTTTCTCACCTGCATGAATAATCTCACCTAACTTAGTTAAACTACGATAAGAACCACTCATAGGGGCCCTTACCCATTGAGAACCCTCTGAGAAAAAAACTTTATGTTCTTTTGAGGATTTACGTTTACGCGGTTTGATGGTCCCAATTTTTTCCAAAACGGCCATGCACCCTCTAATACCAATTTTGATAGTAAATTCATCAAAGCGTAAGGCCTCTCCACCTTCATAGAGCAGCATTTTCACACCCTCTTTACGAGAAGCTTCTCTTAGACTGCCATCACGTAAATGAGAGTTGACGGCCACTGGTGCACCAAAGGCCAAAACAAGATCTTTCGTCTCTTTATCTTTTAAATCTGCTCGTAATTGTGGAAAGTTATTACGATTAATGGCCGCAGTATGCAAATCAATTCCATAGTGAGCCTTTTTAACCACTTCTTTCATAAAAATATTGGCGACACGAGCAGCGAGTGAACCACGCTCACTTCCAGGAAAACTTCGGTTCAAGTCTCTTCTATCAGGTAAATAACGAGACTTAGCATTAAAGCCAAAGACATTAACAATGGGAGCTAAAATGAGAGTTCCTTTTATTTTCTTTAAGGCCGAGTGAGTTCGTAAGCGCTTGATGATTTCAACCCCATTAATTTCATCGCCATGAATTGCGGCGCTAATAAAAACAGTGGGACCGTCTTCTTTGCCGTGAATGACTTCCAACGGAATACTCACTTGAGTAAAATCATAAAGCCCTGCAACTTGAATCTCTAGAATCTCACTAGTTCCAGCTTCAATTAATTTTCCATTAATAGAGAAAGGTTCTCTTTTTGCCATAAATTTACCCCTCACCCCTTGTACGATTACTTCTTTTTTCTTTAACTGCCTTCTCAACAAATTCAATAATTAATTTACCAACATTTATTTCTGCATTTTTCTCAATTCCTTCTAGGCCTGGCGAGGAATTGACCTCCATAATAGAAGGGCCATTATTTGAACGTAGAATATCCACACCAGCAATATTAAGGCCCATGGCCTTAGCTGCTTCAACGGCGGTTCTTCGCTCTTCTTTACTAATTTTTACCTTTTCTGCTGTTCCACCTTGGTGAAGATTGGAGCGAAACTCCCCTTCCTTGCCTTGTCTTTTCATTGAGGCGATCACTTTATCACCAACGACAAAACAACGGATATCAGCTCCCTTGGCCTCTTCAATGAATTCCTGAACAAGAAAGTGAGCATTTAAACCTCTTAGCAGGTCAATCACACTCTCCGCCGCCTTAACGTTATCCGCTAAAACAACGCCCTTACCCTGGGTTCCTTGTAGCATTTTTATAACACAAGGAGCTCCCCCAACAGCGTCGATAAGGTTATTGGTCATCTTAGTCGAGTGAGCAAATCCTGTAACAGGCAGGCCTAAGCCCTTTTTAGCAAGTATTTGTAGGCTTCTTAATTTATCTCGAGAACGTGATATGGCGACGGAGGTGTTGGCAGCAAAAACTCCCATCATTTCAAACTGTCGTAAAATTGCCGTTCCATAAAAAGTGACAGAATTTCCAATACGGGGAATTACTGCATCATAATCATCCAAAACTGTATCTTTGTAGTGCACTCTTGGTCTTTTCGTTGCGATATTAACCCAACACTTGAGCGGATCAACAACATCAACTTCATGTCCTGCTTTTTGCGCTTCTTCCACTATTCTCATTGTCGAATAGAGTTTTGGTCCACGTGAAAGAATACAAATTTTCATAATTAATCCTTAATTTTCTTTATGCTCTTTTTTCTAGTTAAGAAGCTCTCGCCAACATCGACTAAATACTTCTTACGAATTGTCTGGCGGCCAATTAACAGGCGAAAGCCCATCATGTCTCTATTTACCAGAGTAACCTCAGTTGTGAAGCGATCCCCACCAATATCAATAGTCGTTTCTATAACAGGTCTGAGAGTTTCATGCCCTGTGGAACTTTTAATTTTTCGGTATTCGATAAATGGAGCTCTCACTCTAACGGTAGTTTTTTGACACTTCTGCAAAGGATGAACATCGAAATAGACCCAAGTCTTCTTTCTTTCCTTCACAACTTCAATATCGTAGGCGTGTAGCGCCGTTGTCCTGGCCCCAGAGTCGATTTTAGCTTTTATAGTCATTTTTGTAAGATCCGGGAAAACAATCAATTCCCGCCAACCCATAACTTTTTTCAAAACTAAACCTACCTTTCCTAAAAGTTAGTGAATTTAGATATTAAGGAAGCCTTACAGACACCCAGCATAAAGCCTTTCCGACATGTATAATAACTGAAATAATAAGACTTATGAAAACAAATAAAATCATTCTCTTCTTTTTTACTCTTTTAATTTCCCACCACGATGTATTTGGGGAATGTAACCAGAAATTGGTTCTTAAAGACCTGAAACAGGCAAAAGAGAGCCTAAATGGCCAAACTCAAAATATTGGAAAGTATTTGGCCGGCGAAAAAGGAGAGGACTTTTCACCCATTACAGTATTTGGTCCAGACTTTAAACTCTCAGATACTAATAACATCATTAATTCACTTAAAGATGAGTACAAGAGTGGCCATGCCATCAGTATTGGCTTTCAAGGTCTTTATCAATGCTTGAAAAGATTAGGCCTCGAAAATGAAGTAAAAGCTCTTGAAGAAGAGAGTTTAAAGCTCAACACAGTAAAGATAGCTCTTCTTGAGAAAAACTTAGAACTAGAAGACTCCCTAAGGGTAGGTAAAGTAACCAAAGGTGAACTCCCAAGATTGAAAGATGAGATTAATCAAGAAAATAAAACAACAGAAGAAATTAAATCAAAGCTAGAAAATAGTCTTCTAAAGAATATCACAAAAGTATCAAAAGAAGAGAATAGTCAAAGGAAAGAAATTCTAAATTATGAAAGCGAATTAACAAAGATTGAAATCCTACTCTTAAATTTAAGGCTTGATCTCAATAAAAATCTTCAAGAGAAAATCACATACTTTGAAAGTCTAAGCCAAAGGCTCTCTCAACTTTCCGTGACCAAAGAGAAAGAAAGCTATGAAGACAAAATCACTAAATTTAATGATGTAGAAACACTATGGTTAGCCCTGGCCAAAGAGAATTATTATGACCTCTTTAATTACTTTAAAGGTTTAAAGTTACCTAGGATTCCTGAAGCAAATATTAAAGAGCGAGGCAAGACCTTTGAAAGTAAACGCCTTGAACTACTAAAACTAGAAAATGACATCAAGAAAGAATATACCGATAAAAAAGAACACGAACTTAGTTTACTTAATCAACTTGTCCTCTCCTGCAATTCACTAAGGTCCGCGCTCTTCACCCAACTTGGTGTAAAATACTTTTTCACCACTCTATTTAAAGTTAAGACGATTAAAACTGTACGCAATGAAATATTAGCTTCCCCCTATAGAATATTAAGCTACTTTTTTTCAAAATATCTTTCAGTGAGAGAAAAGTTACTTAAAGGAAAGGAAGGCTACGTTTACCTTATCGGCCGTTTATTATTTCTATTCCTCATTACCGGACTTGTTTATGGTCTGAAAATATTTTTCCTAAGCCTAACGAATAGAACAGATAACTTATTCCACTCTTTCATTCTCAAGAATAGGAGTTCTAGTATTAGGAAACATTTCTTTTCCCTTTGGAATAAAATTAAAGATGATTTTAGTTCGCTTCTATGGCTCTTACTTTTAACAATTATTACAAACACCTTTAACACGACTGACTATATCTATATAATAAAAGTTTTTAAGTTCTACCTCATTAGTCATCTTATAAGGTCTTTCGTCACGGTATTCCTTGGTTCTGTTTCAAGACTAGATGTAGGAAGTTTCATGGCCTTTAAGAAAAAGGCCATGGAGACATCACAAAAGTTTGCCAACATTTACCTTTTCTATAGTTACACTATCCTCTTTGTAGAAGCGACGATTGGAAAAGTATACGTCTTCAACATCATCTACTTCATTGTTGTACTGTACTCTCTATACCAACTAGTCATAGAGTCTGCATCTTGGGAAAGTGAATTTACTCGTTATGTTGAAAAGAAATTCTCTGGGGTTATCGTCGCTAATATTTTTAGTATTCTTAGTTTCTTCCCGAGTAAAATGAAAGCATTTTCATTATTAGGTGCTATCATCATTTTATCAGTCTTTGACCTCTTTATTAGCTACACAGAAAATTTTGAGATTTCAAAGAAAATTTCAGCTAACCTTTTCAAAAAACAAATTGAAAATATAGAAGCACAAGAAGGTGCTGACGATAAGATCCCAGCTGCTTATAAGGACCAATTCGCCCTTAGTTCTCTCGAGGAAAAAGAAGAATATGTTCTGTCAGCAAATAATGTGGAAGGGAGTATTGAATTTGAGATTAATGAGTGGATTCAAGATAAATCAGAAGAACACTCTTTAGTTGTTTATGGTGACAAGGGCATTGGGAAGACGACACTTCTCAAATATGTCACCACTTCAATAAAGAATAAGTCTGAAAGTGAATTAGAAGTAAAGTATGTCAAAATGCCCTCAAAAACGCTTACAAAGGAAAAACTCGTTACTTTTTTGAGTGAGGTCTTTAATAACGAAGAAGAGAAGTTTGACCTTCTAAAAATAGACGAAAACCTCTCTAAGAAAACGATTATTGTTATTGATGAAGCTCAAAATATTTTCTTATCCTATATCGGTGGTTTCGACGCTTACTATGCTCTAACGAAACTCATAAATCTTAATACCAAAAACATTTTTTGGATGATGTCCTTTAATAAGTATAGCTGGATTTATCTCTACAAGGCCTTTGGTGGAGTACAATACTTTCGAAATGTCTTTGCTATTAGTGGTTGGAGTGACTTAAAAATAAAAGAATTAGTTATGAAGCGCCACGAGAAGACGGGTTATCGTTTATCCTATGATCTCCTTATTAATGCCACTCGCTCCCAGGATGAAATTGACAAATATTCCTCAATTGAATCAAAATTTTTCAAGCTACTATGGGAACTATCTCGAGGTAACCCAAGAGCAGCTCTTTACTTATGGATCTCTGCCCTCTCTCGAAAGAGCAGCAAAGCATTCAATGTAAATATTCCCAAAGAAGCTGGTTTTGACTCTTTTGATAAACTCGATGATGACCTTATGTTTGTTATTGCCCATGTCATAAAGCACGAAAACCTATCTACAGGAGAAGTGGAAAAAACAACGAACCTTTCCCATGGGATTGTTAGAAACTCCATCAAGCAGGCCCAAGAAAAGGGCTTTCTATATAGAGATGATAGAAGCCGTTACATGGTAGACATCTCGACCCAGTACGGTCTTTTAAAAACCCTAAAACAAAAGAACTTTATCTATGGAAGCTAATAAAGACATCACTGTTCTCATCTTTGATTTTTTAAGAATTGATAAAATTCTGATCTTTATCATCTTTGTCGTTCTTATTGTATTATCTGTGAGAATCGTAAATTTATGGTCAGCAAAGCTTCAACAAAAGCTTTCAAGTAAGCGCCTCCAGATTTTACAGGTCACGACTATCTTCTCCTTTGTTACCTACCTTTTTGGAATTCTTAGTGCCTTTTATTTCGTTTTTCAACCATCAAAAGAGCTTCTTGTGGGCGTTGGTGGCTCTGCTGCTGTGGCCATTGGTTTCGCTCTAAAAGATCTTGTTGGCTCCATGATTGCGGGCTTTATCTTATTATTTGATCGTCCGTTCCAAGTTGGTGACCGTGTCAGCTTTGGAGATGTTTATGGTGAAATAAAGAATATTGGCCTGCGTTCGGTTAGGCTTATGACTCTTGATGATAACTTAGTAACAATTCCTAATTCAAGATTTTTAACAGACGTCGTCGCCAGTGGAAATAGTGGTGCCCTCGATATGATGGTCGTGACCCACTTTTACGTCAGCATTTATCAGGATCTCGAAGAAGTAAGAAACCTTTTACACGAAGTAGTGATAACTAGCCGTTTTGTATTCTTAGAAAAACCTGTCAGCATAACTTTTGAGGAAATCTCCTTATCAAATACATTTGTCATCAAGGCGAACCTTAAAGCTTATGTACTTGATGTTAAATACGAGAAATCTTTTTTAAGTGATATTACTATGCGAGGCAGTCAGATTCTTGGACAGAACAAAATATTAAGACCAGTTATTCTACCTGCGATAGAACCAAGTTAAATCAAAAAAAGGCCAGTCCAAAGACCGGCCTTTCTAAATCTATAATTCTTTAATAACTACTCTTTAATAACTACTTAAGATCAAAGCGATCTAGTCTCATCACTTTCGTCCATGCATTCGCGAAGTCCTTTACGAACTTAGCTTTACCGTCATTAGCGGCATAGACTTCAGAGATAGCACGTAACTCTGAGTGAGAACCAAAAATAAGATCTACAGGAGTAGCTGTCCATTTAAGCTTACCAGACTTACGATCATGACCTTCATAAAGACCTTTTCCTTCAGCAGATTTTGACCACTTTGTGGACATATCAAGAAGGTTTACAAAGAAGTCGTTACTTAGGGTTCCGGGTCTAGTAGTGAGAACACCGTGCTTAGATTGATCGGCATTTGCATCTAGAGCACGCATACCACCAATAAGTACCGTCATTTCAGGAACTGTAAGAGTCAGCATATTTGCACGATCTACCAACATCTCTGCCGGTGACATGTAATTACCTTCTCCATAGAAGTTGCGAAAGCCATCTGCTTTTGGCTCTAGATGAGCAAAAGACCCTACGACTGTTTGCTTTTGTGATGCATCGGTACGACCTGGTTTAAAAGAGAGATTTACTTTCACACCAGCTTTCTTTCCTGCATTTTCGACAGCGGCACTACCACCTAAAACGATCACATCAGCAAGTGATACTTTTTTACCACCAGTAAGTGAACGATTAAAATCGTTCTGAATGCGCTCTAACTTTCCAAGAACATTTTTAAGTTCAGCAGGATTATTAATCGCCCAATCTTTCTGAGGAGCAAGACGAATACGAGCACCGTTGGCTCCACCGCGCATGTCAGTTCCACGGAATGACGCCGCAGATGCCCAAGCTGTTCTAACAAGTTCAGAAGTTGTTAAGCCTGACTTTAAAATTTTTCTCTTAAGAGAGGCAACTTCTGTAGCATTAATAAGGCGATGATTTACAGCAGGCACAGGATCTTGCCACAGGAGAACTTCACGAGGAATTTCAGATCCAACGTAGCGAGCACGTGGTCCCATATCTCTGTGAGTTAGCTTAAACCACGCTCTTGCGAAGGCCAATTCAAATTGCTTTGGGTCTTCAAGAAAACGTTTAGAGATTTCACGGTAACTAGGATCAAACTTAAGGGATAAATCAGTTGTAAACATTATTGGAGCATGTCTCTTAGACTTATCATGAGCGTCAGGGACCATTTCATTAACGCTTTCACTCTCATCATCAGATACATCTGGTATCCACTGCGTGGCACCTGCAGGACTCTTCGTCATCTTCCATTTGAAAGCAAAAAGGTTTTCAAGGTATTGCATCGACCAAGCTGTTGGAGCAGCTGACCATGCACCTTCTAATCCACTAGTCACAGTATCGACGCCTTTGCCTTTACCGCACTTGTTCTTCCAACCAAGCCCTTGTTCTTCAAGAGGTGCTGCAGCAGGTTCTGCACCAACACACTCCTCTGGTTTGTGAGCACCATGGGCCTTACCAAAAGTGTGTCCACCAGCAATTAAGGCAACAGTTTCTTCATCATTCATGGCCATACGACCAAAAGTTTCACGAATATCATTAGCAGCTAATAAAGGATCAGGTTTACCATTTGGCCCCTCTGGGTTCACGTAAATAAGTCCCATTTGAACGGCGGCGAGAGGCTTCTCTAACTTTCTTTTCCCATGGTAACGCTTATCTTGCATCATCTTTTGCTCAGGACCCCAATAGACTAAATCAGATTCCCAATCGTCTACGCGACCGCCAGCAAAGCCCAGGGTTTTAAAGCCCATTGACTCCATTGCAACGTTTCCAGCTAACACCATAATGTCGGCCCATGAAACTCGCTTTCCGTATTTTTTCTTGATTGGCCAAAGCAAACGACGGGCCTTATCTAGGTTTCCATTATCAGGCCAGCTATTTAGTGGTTCAAAACGTTGCTGTCCACCACCGGCACCACCGCGACCATCAGATACTCTGTAGGTACCTGAACTGTGCCATGCCATTCTAATAAAGAATGGTCCGTAGTGACCGTAATCAGCAGGCCACCAATCTTGAGAGTCAGTTAAAGTCTTTTGAATATCTTTTTTGAGCGCTTTAAGATTAACTTTCTTAAATTCTTTAGCATAATTAAACTTCTTATCCATTGGGCTAGACTCAGCAGCATGCTGGCGAAGAGGCATAAGATCTAGTCTCTCTGGCCACCAAAAAGTCATCGGCTTCGCTTCACCTTTTGCAAATTCTTTAGCACCTTTTTCTTCATTGGTAGCACAACCAACCTGCACTAATGCAAAGGTCAACATGGCCACAAGGGTGATTTTTGTTTTCAACATAATTCTCCTCACTGCAGTTACAATTTCAAAAATAGTATTATTAAATTTGAAAAGTCTTAATCCAAATATCCAAATACTATAGAGTGATTGATAAAAACAATGAAGGCTTGTTTGGAAATATCTTTTGGACAAAGGGAGTTAAGGATGACTTTCAGGCACACTGCAGAAGAAACAACGCAACGCCCCAGGGAAAATTTGATCATACTTTATGTAAAATAGGTCCGTGTGTTTCTACTAATTCTTACCAGAAACTTGTTCTACACACCTGTCGTATTGATCTGTAATGATAAAGTCCACCTGCTTTTTGCGGGCAACTTCAATATCTATTCTAGAGTTCATGGTCCAAAGGGCAGTCTCTTTTCCGATTTTACCGAAGAAGGGAGCAAGCAAACGCAGCCTCTTATTGAAACCTACACCATCGTAGAAAAAACCACGTGGAATGTAGCGGCTTAATAAAATTGCGCGTGTATTGGGCCAACGTTTTCTCAAAGGCCTCAAGGCCCTCTTTTTAAAAGATAAAAACTTAAGTTTGGGATGCGACAGTAGCGAAGAGTTCTCCATTTCAATAAAAAACTGATCGCTTGCCTTTTGTTTTAGGTCAATAAAAAGATGACCCTTAAAAGAACTCAAACGCTCAAGGGCATGACGAAAAAGCGGCAAGCTCTCTCCATTTGTTAAGAAGCATTGATGATTAATATTTTCAAAGTCTAACTTACGAATCGCCTTACCATGGGGACAACTCTCACCAAGTAGCTCTTCACCTAACTTGCTGTCGTGATACAAAACAGGAACCCCATCACGAGTGAATTGCACATCAAACTCAATACCTGCAACTGATTGAGCAATCGCCAGATCGAGTCCTTCAAGACTATTGTCCGGAGCCTCGCCAATAATGATTCGATGGGAAACACATACCTGGGCTTGAGTACTAAATAATAGGCTCAAGAGGACGATAAACAGGGCAAGAGATCGATGGTTATTCATTGCTGAACACTAACATAGTCCAATAAGTTCGGAGCTTTGTAGGTTAATTTTTACAATATTCTTTGACTATATTGGGCGAAAGCTTAGATTAATAACAATAAAAATCAACTTCTTCTCGGAGACTTGATTCCACAATGGCCTCCCCACTTTCATAGAAACGAACAGTAAAGCCGCTTCCATTGCATAAGTACCCATCCCTTGCTGTAGATTCGCACGGGATTGTATAAAAGCTATCATTATCAAAGTAATAAGCACTTGTTTCAGATCCCTCTTGAATAAACTCTAGAGAATCTTCTTGCCAGTAATCATCGGTATTTGAACAGGATAGATTGGCTGCATGAGCTTGGCCTAAAATCAAAAGGGCTAAAAGTAACTTCATCAAAATCCTCTCTATCTCTAACTTTGTTTTTGATGGATTTAACAAATCAATATGCCCTTAGCAAGGGATGGCCCTATATATATGACCAATGTCTCTCGTAATTACAGACACTTAAAGCAAAATATTAACCAAACCCCTTCGCCACATCGCAGTAAGCCATAAGATAAAGGTAAAAGTGTCCCCCCTAAACCTATAAAGGGCTCCTCGATATAAAATAGGAACGTAAGCTTCTAAAGAATTCCTTATAATTGGAACTATTTAGTAAATTATGAATCTTAAATTATATGATCTTTTTATAAACTTTCCAGGCGATTAAAATATGAATTACCTCTTAACTTGTCTCATCGTTTTTTCCATAAGCTCTTGTAGCGTTGGATTTAGGGCCCCCTCATCTCGCCCTTCCGTTTTATATATCGGTGACTCCCAAAGTGCTGGTTACCTGGGTGGAATCATTCACCAACACCTTTTAAAGACCTTTCAAGAAAGAGATATCTTTCTTTATGGTATAGGCTCAAGCTCTCCAAGGCACTGGAGTGCCACCAAGGACGAAAAGAGTGGTAAGTGGTTATGCTCTAGAGAGGGGCGTTTTAATGGTAGTAAAGGGATTCCCCTTAACGAAAAAATCTGTCGCGGTGAAAAAGAGAATATGATTTATTCTTATTTAAATAGAGATAAAACAGATTATGTGATTTTCCAATTTTTAGGCAACTCTATGGGCTTTAATGGTCCTTTCATAAAAGAAAAGGTTACAAAATTACTTAATGACCTGGGTAATCAGGACTGCCTCTTTATAACCTCACCACCCTATTACCATGAGCTAAAAGATAAAAATATTCTTCGAAAGCAAACAGAAGAGCACTTCTTAGCGGCCATACAAGATCGATGTCGAGTAGTAAAAGGCATGACTGATGAAAACCTTAAAGGCTTTGCCAATGATAGGGAGAACTATCTTGGGGATAAGATCCACTTAAGCTCAAAAGGTGCAGATGAGTTCTTCAAGCAAATAAAACCACAATTACCCTAATCTCCCTAAGGAGATTTAGGTTTATCCAATAGGAATTCAAACGTTAGATTGATTACTGAGTTTAAAATGTCATTTGTCTCAATATTAAGCGCATGCTTTGCACCTATTACGTTTTTAACACTAATCTTTTTATTAGAAAATTCATAACTATTGTCTACGACAGTCTCATCGCCTGCCGTTAGAACGAGTGTATCTATATTCATATCACTTCCAAGGTGTTCTCTAAAGTCAGCTGATGCTTTGATTGCCTCAAGAACCCAATGAAGAGTTACACCATCGGAGCCAAGCCCACCTTTAAAGCGCATAAATTCAGAGGTCTTATGTTTTTCTAAACTAGTCGTTAATTTATTAGATTTAAACTCCACCTTCTTATATTTTTTTACAACAATAGGATAACCAAAGGATAGAGACACTTGGTCAATAAAACGAACGATTGCATAGACGAACTTGTTTTCAAGTATTCGGTTTATCTTAAGCCTAGTAAGTGGGGTCCAAAAACTCATTTTTAAGGGAATATGTTCTTTTCTCATTTTCTTGAGAGCATTAGTAATCACAATCGACCCGGTAGAATGACTTATAATATAAGGTCGCTCATTAGTATTATCTTTAAAGGCACTATCAAAGAAAAGAAGAACATCTGAAATATAGTCTTTAAACTTCTCTACATAAATTAGTTTTTTTTGCCCGTTTAAAACTCTATCTGACTGCCCCTGTCCTCTTAGGTCAACAATATAGACTTCACGAAAACCCCACTCTTCTGCTTTTAAAGCTGTTTCAAACCAAAAAGGCGCTGGATCCTCTAGGCCTGTAATGATAACTAGTGGATTACGAATAAGACCAGAATTAAAAGTAAATTTACTGTAATAGTTCTTTGTCTTATTTGTCCCAACATAGAAATGATCTGTTTTATTGGACACAATTTTTCTTGAGGTTTCACCTTTAAAAACATCAATATAATTTAGCTCTCCGTTAATCGGAAAGGCGAAAAAAAAACAAAGTATTGGATACATGACGCCGAAGTAATTAAGTTTAGATATTTTCATATCGGAATCATAACATACTGATCATCACATCTATAAGCACAATAGCGATACCGGATAGATCCAAAATGTTAAAAAAACTATTATTTCTAGCTAAGTTTTATCAATTGGAATTTTTTCTTTAGTCTGAGAAATAGGCTGGAACCTTAACCGGAGGAAGTCGCTCTTCAAAAAAAGCTTTTAACTCTTTATCGAGCCCCTCTCCAATAATTTCATAAATCGTCGAACGATCTAAATAAATGAGGGAAGAACCTGCTTCAAGTTCTGCCCCAAAATAACTAGGTTCATTTTTCATTAATTCCTTAAGGCCTATTATGTTGCCCGGCCCAAAAGGAATATCCACATCACCACGTCTAAAAAGCTTTCCCTTACCGGACTTTATAAAATAGGCCACTAAGGGAGTTTGATTTTCATAATAAAGAAAGGAATGAACATCATAACAATAGACCGGAGCGATGGTTAAAACCTTGTCCATAACTCCTGAGCCTACACAAATAATTTCTTCGTTTTTTACTTTTTCTAACATAGTCAGACACTATTAGAATTTAACTTAAAAAGAGCTAATCTATATCAGGTAAAAAGAAAATATTAGTACGCCAGATGCGCCCAGTTGGTAAGCTCTTCTTCATTTGTAATATAGATAGTCTTAGCAACTTGTTTGATTAATCCGGCATTTTTAAATTCCGAAATAAAACGAATAAGTGTTTCATTAGCTGTGCCTATCATAGTGGCCATCTCTTCTCTTGTGAGCTTAAGGTTAATACGATAAAGACCATCTTCTTCTTTAACACCATGAGATTCCTTTAAAAGAAGAAGAAGTTCAGCCAGTCTTTCTCGCACATTTTTTTGGTGAAGTGACGAAAGTTTACTTTCAGCCGCCCCCATGTCCGTAGAGAGTTTTTCAATCACTTCCATAGCGACAGTTGGCTCCTTCTTAACTAACTTCATGATGAATTTTTTATCAATAAAACAAACGTTAGAATCCTCTAATGCTGTTGCTGTTGCCATATAATGCTGCTTAGTAAATAGGCTTCTGTGGCCAAGAACATCACCCTTAGAAGCAAGCCTTACTATAGACTCTTTGCCATCGGCGCCCACTTTCGTAACCTTAATATTACCAGAAGTAATACAGTATAAACCGAAGGGGTGATTTCCTTGTACAAAGAGAGTTTGTCCCTTTTTATAAGTATTAGAGACTTTATGTTCACTTACCTCATGAAGAACATCGTCATTAAGTGAACAAAAAACACTTTGATTGAGAGCTGGGCAATTGTGGCATTTACTTTGCGGTCGATTAGTCACTTTTAAGTCCTCCGAGTTGTTGATTTCTGTAAACAAAATTAATCTAGGCGCACCCCCATGTCCATAAAAATTGTTTAAAATCTGATATCTATCAGTTATTTCAAATAAAGCATAAAAACTCACAACTTCATTTAATATCAGGAAGTTAAGCCCATTCGCTGTACAGTAAAGGTGTTGTTTTAATGATTCAGAATGGATTTAAGAACTAGAAAGAATTCAAGAAGTTAACCGACATTTATCAAGGCAATGAATTTAGAATTAAGAGCATTAAAGCAAAATTCTTCTACCTCATTAAACCTTAGATTTAATTGAACTTATTATCCTTAAATTAAGATTTAATTAAAGTGACCAGATCAGACTTCCCAATAACACCAAGCTGACTCCCCCTTTTAGCTTTAACCGTAAAAGAGGAAGAATGATTACGAAGAACCTCGTCAGGACCAATAATGGTTTTTGGCCTTAAATCAGTGATTTTTACATCATCATAGAAGATTTCTGCTTCTCCCTTAACAAGATAAAAGGCCATGTTAGGAACTTGGCCCTTTTCCATTAAAACGTAATCATCTTGTAATTCAAGTATTTTGAAAAACTCTTTATTTAATGTGGGATATTTAAATTTTTCATAAAGGGTATATACATTAAAACGGACTACTAAGTATCTAAGGTTTAAAAAATGTAAAATTTTATTGCATAATAATATTAAGAAAACCCAACCAAAGACGACTGCAAGACCAGTCAAGAACATGCCAACAAAGATCAATTTATACCTCCATATATAAATATTTATAGATTTCCTTATCTACAGAAAACTGCCATTAAAAAAAATTGAGAAAAAGGCCAGTCCAAGAACTACTGTCGAAACAAAAAACAAATCAAAGATTAAAAACATATTCGCTCTCCTTAGCTAGTTTAAAAAATATCTCCACTAAAATTCCATCCTAAAATCTTTAATACCTTTCATACTCATACCTTTAGCAAAGTTTTCCTTAGAAGCCACCCCAACACATGGCCATCCCCTTTAGGTATGATTCGATCAAATCTCCTCCTCCTTTTGATAAAAACGGTGACGCTAAAAAAGAATATACACATCCTCAAAGGCGCTCTATTTAAGCCATCAACTAAAAGTTTGATTTAAATCAATTACGACTTTTAATAAAAAAAATGAAAAATGATGAAGAATATTTCAGAAAAGTAACTTGAAAAAACTTAATAAAACTCTATTTATTGGCAGTAGAGTAGCCTAAGAAAAGAAGTTCAAATTAGAACTGATCTAAAAGTAAATGGAACAAAAAGAAGAGTGATAAATCTCACTTTCCCAGATTTGAAAAAGCAGAGTATTTTTAATAGAGAAATAAATCACCTTAAAAGGGAGAAAAAATGGACGTTCATATTCCTAAAGTAGAAGAGCTTATGATTTCAAATCCTGTTGTAACATTTTTAGATAGTAATATTATTCATGTGGCAGCGACACTCTTGAAAGAGAAATGCTCGTTCTTGCCTATCTTGGATAGAGAAACAGGTAATTTCGTAGGAATAATTTCTGAAAAAGAATTGATGGAAGAGCTGGTGAATGATTCACTTGATCGCTTTTTTAATGAAACACCTCTTGAGTTTCTAATGAACAAAAATCCTCATACACTAAGTCCAGAGATGGATATGTTTAATGCTGAAGAGATTTTCAGGGCCAATAATTTACGACACGCTCCTGTTTTAAAAGGAAAGAAAATAGTCGGTATTATTAGCAGAAAGGAGATCCTTGAAGCTGCCTTGGGTTGCATTAAAAGTAAGAAAGCCTCCTTCATTGAAATTAATAAATTAAAAAATTTTGAGACAGCAACTTTAACTGACTATATAAAAAAAATAAATGATCGCCAAAACCCAGTACTTTAATTCCACCCTAAGTAGCTAGAATTTCAAATCTTTAATTATATCAAAATAGGAAAAGAGCTTTTGTTAATCCTCTCCATAAGATAGGATCACGAAAATGAGAGACGCAAAGCTTCAAAGCATCCTAAAACAAGTATTTGGTCATACAGAATTTCGTTTCGATCAAGAAAAAATAATTAATTCTATCCTCGATGGAACTGACACCCTGGCCATTATGCCAACAGGTGGCGGGAAGTCCATATGTTACCAAGCTCCAGCTTTATATAGTAAAGGAATTACTCTCGTAATTTCGCCATTAATTTCTTTAATGCATGATCAAGTATTAAATTTAAAAGAAAATGGCATTGAAGCTGTGTATTTAAATTCTTCTCAAGACCCTAACGAAAGGCGCCTTGCTGAAGAAAAGATCAGCTCCGGTGAAATTAAGTTAGTTTACGTATCTCCTGAAGGACTCCTCTCTGGATATCTTGGAAATATGTTAAAAAAATTGGAAGTTTCACTCGTCGCAATTGATGAAGCCCACTGTGTCTCTCAGTGGGGTCATGAGTTCAGAAAGGATTACACTCGTCTTGGTCAGCTAAAAGAGATTTTCCCAGAGGTTCCGATTCTAGCGTTAACTGCTACCGCAGATTCAAAAACGAGAAATGATATATCTCTTCAATTAAGGTTAAAGGAACCAAACGTTTATGTTTCTTCTTTTGATAGACCCAATATTAAATACAGTATATGCGAAAGAAAAAATGACTTAATACAGCTTGATCACTTTATAAAAGAAAATCATGTTGGCGATACGGGTATTGTTTATTGCTTGTCTCGTAAAAAGGTCGAGAAAATTGCAAAGGACCTCGCAGCACTCGGGCACAATACAGTGGCTTACCACGCAGGTCTATCTTCAGAAGAAAGGCAACGTGGACAAGAAGCATTTAACAAAGAAGAAAGTATTGTCGTTGTTGCGACGATTGCATTTGGAATGGGAATAGATCGTCCCGATGTACGCTTCGTGGCACATTTGGATCTTCCAAAAAGTATAGAGAGTTATTATCAAGAAACTGGTCGCGCAGGAAGAGATGGAAAGCCCTCCAATGCGTGGATGATATACGGCCTTCAGGACGTTATAAAGTTAACTCAAATGCTTGAAACGACCGACGCTAATGAAGTTTACAAGAGGGTTGCCCGCTATAAACTAGACTCAATGCTATCCCTTTGCGAGACAGGGCAATGTCGAAGAAGAACCTTACTTAGTTATTTTGAACAGGAAAGCCTAGACTGCGATAACTGTGATGCCTGCTTAAATCCTGCTGAACAATGGGATGCCCTAGTCGACGCACAAAAGGTACTATCCGTTATCTATAAGACAGGTCAG
>Ga0129324_10000930_pt1 | contig 19883 bp, 16 predicted proteins | sample CPBDNA_7_FD_96879 | JGI IMG/M metagenome (GOLD analysis project Ga0129324, IMG submission 96879) | Freshwater to marine salinity gradient microbial communities from Chesapeake Bay, USA - CPBay_Spr_15_0.2_DNA | ecosystem: Environmental > Aquatic > Marine > Coastal | place: USA: Chesapeake Bay... | reverse complement strand
TTTATTAAACAAGAAAATTTAAAAATAGATTATTGTTTCTATATTTCAAATCAAATTATGAAACCAGTACTACAAATATATAGTTTAGTATTATATGATATCAAATCATTTCAAAGAAGAAAAAAATCATTTATTCAAGAATTAAAATCAATACGAGCTAATGAGGAAAACAATGAAACTTATTATAAAAAAGAACAAAAATTAAAAGATAAAGAAGTAGAAAAATTATTATTTCAAAAATATTTAATTCAAGGAAAAAATGATAAAAATAATAATCAAATGATTACGCAATTTTTCAAATAATTATAAACTTTCATTATTACTATTATATATAATATTTTTTACATTTCTATATTGTGGAAATACAGGACGTTGTCTATTTTCAACATTATTTTCAACATTATTTTCAGTATTATTTTCAACATTATTTTCAACATTATTTCTATTTTCATTACCATTTTCATTATCTAACCATATAACTTCATCTAAACTTATATGACGTTCATTATAAGTCCATGATCCATTATCCATAGATTGGGATTCAACTCTTATTTGGTTATTATTTGGATATTGTCCTTCTATCCAAACTCTAAGTCCATCTATATTTACCCATTGTTCATTGATCCATTCACTATTTACACCATTACCATTTTCAACATTCTTTTCAGCATTATTTTCAACATTATTTTCAACATTATTTTCAACATTATTTTCAACATTATTTCTATTTTCATTTTCAGTATTATTTTCAACATTATTTTCATTACCATTTTCATTATCTAACCATATAACTTCATCTAAACTTATATGACGTTCATTATAAGTCCATGCTCCATTATCCATAGATTGCGATTCAATCCTTATTTGGTTATTATTTGGATATTGTCCTTCTATCCAAATTCTAAGTCCATCTATATTTACCCATTGTTCATTGATCCATTCACTATTTACACCATTACCATTTTCATTACCACTTTCCTCATTACCATTTTCATTTTCATTACCACTTTCCTCATTGCCATTGTGACCATTACCATTTTCATTATCATTACCACTTTCCTCATTGTGACCATTACCATTTTCATTACCACTTTCCTCATTATTGCCATTGCCATTACCATTGCCATTATTGCCATTACCATTGCCATTATTGCCATTACCATTGCCATTACCATTGCCATTACCATTGCCATTACCATTGTCATTATTGCCATAATTTCCATTGTCATTATTATTGTTTTCTGGATAGTAATTTTCTTCTGATATTTCTAGCATATCTGACTCATCTATATGAATATCTGTATAATTTCTTTTTGCATAGCCTAAAGAAGATTGTTGATTATAATGACGGGTAGTAGGATAACCAATTAATATATTATCATAACTTTTATGGAGTTGTTCAGAAATACATACTAAAATAGTATTAAATATTTTAGAATATTTACTTCTAGCTAATTTTTGTAGAAAGTACATACGCAATAATCTTTTATCGGATTTATCATCTAATGACCTATCACGAATAAACTCAAGTTCTTCATATAAATTATTTATACTATAATAATGTCCTGTATTAAATTGTCTCCATTTATGTTGAAATATATCATTATGATTTGAACCTATAACTAAATCAATACATTCTCCAAATTTTTTCTTATATTCATCTATGTCTGAATATGGAACACTTTCTTCATTAAATGGATAAAATCCTTGTTTAATACGATTAATATATATATTGATAGGGTCAATATAAGATGAAGTTTGTCTATAGCCAACGTAATCACTTATGTCTCCGTGTGAGTTGATTTTATCCATGTTAGATGAAGTAATATTAGAAGATTGATACATTCTACATGTTGGCCATGAATCATCGTATTCATCTTTAAATGGAAATAAGGGAGAATACGTATCCTCAATTTCATCATCAAGCTCTTCATATAATATTTTTCTCAATACTCCTGCAGATAAAGCATTAAGATTTCTAGTTATTGGATTAGTATTTTTATTTGTATGATCAAAACAATTTGTATTATCAGACATATATATAAAATCTATATCACTTATTCCAGATAATATAGTTTTAACAGCTTTATTAAATTGTGGATCTGAAAATAAATATCGGATTTCTTCAACAAACTCTTCATAATTATCAATATTACTTTGTACTTCGTCTAAGATATTATTCATTTTAAAATAATCATTATTATCAAAATCGTCGTCTTGTGATACAATATAACATAATATACCAGCAAATATAAAGAATATATTTCCACCAGAATGAATATATGAACCATTATATTGCGGAACATTTCCCATAAATTCACTCCATAACTCTTGCATTGTTAAATTAATTGCTTTATTAGCAATACTTAAAATACACATTAAGTTATGTAAATATAGATAATTAGTTGTTCCATATTGTTTATTAGAAATATTTACGTATGGGTGTTTTTGCCACGTAGAAGTATTTAGTAAATATGTGGAATAAGTAATGGATGCTTTTGTAAAATATCCACTAATGATTTTAAATCTATAATCTTTGAATAATTTTTGAATTGAAGATGGGCACCCACTATCACGGGTAAAATGATAAAAATTATTATCATTATTATTAGGTTCAACTAAATCTATCATATATATAATAGCTTGTTCAATATCTTGTAAAGAATATCTCTGATATTCAAATACACTTCGAAAAGTCTTAAACCATTTATTTGCATTTCTTTCTAATTCTCTGGTATTATCAGATGTATGATATTTACCAATAACTTCATTAAACTTTTCTTGAATGATGTCTCTTACACTAGTTTCAACATCATCTATTATATTTGTTAATATTTCTAAACTATCTTCTAAATTATGTAAATTGTTAGATTGACAAATAGAAAAATCATTATTCTCATCTAATATAAGTTTATTTTGTGTAATGTCAATTTGGTCTTCTAATTCAATTAATCCTTGACTAAACTCATGATTATCATAATTATCTTCATCATCTTCGTATAATCCAGCATATCTTTTTTTATCACTTTTTTTATCACTTTTTTTTCTAGTTTTTTTTCTAGGTTTTCTTTTTGGTTTTCTTTTTGGTTTTCTTTTTTTTTGTGTTTGTATATTATTTTTGAGTTTATTTTTTTTAGTAAATAGTTTAAGTTTATTTTGTAATTCTTTAATTTTTTGTTCTGTTTTTACCCTAAAGTGTTTTATTTTTTTATTTCTTATTTTTTTTGTTTTTTTTTGCATATATAATTAAGAAACATTATTATAATACCATTTTAATGATAAATAAGGCGCATTATATGATAATTTATCATTATTTTCTTTAGATAAATTAGGTCCTTTATTCATAATATATTGTATAGAATCATCATTAATAGCATAATCATAATATTTTAATGAAGAAATATAACCACCAAAACCATTTTTATCACCAACATATGTATCATAATAATTTTGTTTCAATACATCATTTAAAATATATGATTTTTTTAGTATTCCATTGATAAATATATTTACTTTTTTATTTTTAACTGTAATAATACAATTTACCCAATTTTGTATAGGTATATTATCAATTTCAATGGTTTCATATACATCACTTGTTTTTGAATAAGTATTTAATACAATAGTAATAATATTATCATTTTGATTTAAGTATAACCCAGGTGAATTATTCAAAAATTTACTTTCATATGTATCACTATTAATATCTTGAATATTTGAATTACCTTTTGAGAATATACGTCTATATTTTGTATTATTATTTAAAAATAAATCATCAATATAAAACCATACAGACCATGTAAATTCGATTCCATTTAATTCATTTACAGATCTCATAATAGGTATTGAATTATCTAGATTTGGATTAGACGAATAAATATTTAATTGATTACTGTCTACAATTCCATTTACAATAAAAGGATTACGTTTTGTACTATACATATTTTGTAAAATAAATAACCCTATATGAAATAAAGAGAGAAAAATAACAATAATTAATAGAATAAATACAAACTTACTTATAGTTGTATTTGTTTGTATAAAAGACAATGAAAAAAAACGATTTACTTTATCCATTATACCTGAACTAGATTCTTTTGCATCATCTATTAAACTTTTCACTGAATTCACAATTTCTGTTGTTTGATTTAATTTTTTTTCATTATTTTTATTAAAAAACTCTGGGTTTGTTTCATTGTGATTTACATTTACTGGTGAGTTTATATTTTTAGCAGATTTTTTTTCTCCATTTAAGATTTTTGTTGAATTATTATTCATTTATATATTATACGATATAATATTTGGCTTTTTCATTACTATCTTCATAAAATGTAACAGACGTACGATAACGTTTCATAATTGAACCTAACATAACATTATTAAAACCATCTTTATATATATTCCATGCTTTTTGAGGAGAAACTAAATAATTATAATAAGATGTTTTAGTTATATATCCAGCAAATCCTCCATTTGGACAAATATAAAAATCATTATTATCATTTTGGTCCATATATTGTACCCCTTTAAATGATTTACTTATCACTAATTTACCATCTACAAATATATCTGTATGATTGTCTCCAAATCCAAATGTCAAATTAACCCATTTTTGTAAAGGAATATTAGTAATCATTGCACTATTTGACTCATCGTATGTATTGCATATATTATTTGTATTTTTTGTTTTTGTTCCATCCATACATTCATATTCATATTGTTCAGTTAAAGAATTAAAATTACACTTAATTTCTTGATTTTGTGGTTTATATATATTTGTATTTGGGTCTAATTTACATTCTAGATTTGATAATGATATATCATAAGATGTATTTTCTTTACACCATTTGAGTGATTCATTATAATTATTGGAACTATTTGAACCAGAAATATCTTGACCAGAAACATCTTTAATATCAAAATTAACTATAACATTATTTTCATATGAGTCTAAATATATACATGGAATCGTATTTTGGTCATTATTTAATCTTTCTAAAATAATTTTTTTTTCACCATATTTATAATTCCAATCTTTTATATATATCCACATTGAAATAGAATAATTTCCAGTATTTTGACTTATAGTATCTCTAGGGATACGTGTTGTTTTTTCAGCATTAGTTATTGTATTTATTAATTTATCATAATTTTGAAATACATCTAGGTTCATTAATAAAGTAATACCTAAAATAAATGTAAAAATAATTAGAAATATTTTACTTTTATAGCCAATATTTTTTGATAAAATAATATATACCAAAAAAATAAGAATTAGAGACATTAAAATACCTGTAAAACTAAATATTCTCATTATATAACATATCTATTTTATTGTATAAGGAACTATTTTTTTTTGGTTAAATAATTGTTTAATTTTACTTAATTGTAAGGGTTGTTCATAATATATCATATTAGAAATACCTCCCATATCTGAATTATCGGAAGAACCTATTTTTAATATATCATTTTTATTAATATAGGGACTAACATTTTTTTGAGTATGAACTAATATATTATTAATGAATAAGTCAAATTGTCCATTAACATAATTCATAACAACATGATTCCATTTTTGATATAATAATTCATTTGTTTTAAATCTCCGTTTTTGTTTAACATTTTTTAAATCTGAATTATAATCTAATATTTCAACATATAACTCTCTGGTAGATTGATCAAAATATAAAGAAGGTCTTGAACCAATTGATATAATTAATGAAACAATGTCATCATTATTATTAAGCATATTTGTATCTAAATATAACCAAAAAGATATACCAAAATGATAAGTATATTCCATATCTGAATCTAAATTAAATCCAGAAGGAATAGTTCCATTTAAAAACAACTTTTGTTTTATTAATTCAATATAATATTGCATTTTTAAATATATAGAATTATTTATTTTATCTTTTACATATTTATCCATTTTTTCTGGTTCATCTCTATATTTATTCATTAAATGTTGGATAGTTTCACTATTTGTAGTTAAGTTGTCTTCTATATAATTTTTGGTTTTATTATAATTGTTTTTAACAGTGTTTGTCATATCATTTGTTTCACTACTATTTAAACTTTTATAACCTTCTGTATATGTATACCATACTTTTCTATTTTTAATAATCAAATCATTTAAATCTTTTAAAGTATATTTTATAATATCTTCATTTAAATAATGTTTTCCATTAATCAAAAGTATTCCATTATCATTAAAACTATTAAAATATGGATAAATTATAAATACTAAAATACAAAGTATCAATAAACAAAATAATATAATTGTGGTTTTATTTGTATTTTTATAATCTTGTAATAAATATTTAATTATATCTATTAAAATACAAGGTAAATAAAAAATGAAATATTTAATTAGATTTTTGATATTATTAAGTTTATTAAATTGGAATGATATACTTGTAGAATTAAGTTGATATATAATTGAAAATATGATAATGTAAAAAGCAAATAAAAGTCCAAATGATTTTAAAGAAAAATATTTTATTAGAAATTTAAAAATATAAAATAATATAAAAGTTACAAGAAACAATCCTAATATTTTTATAAAATTATAAAAAAACTCAATATGAAAATTAGCATTATCATTTAAATAAAATGCATAATAAATAATTATAAATATAGATAAAAATAAAATAGGTATATATAAATAAGTTAGTATTGAAAATGGATTGAAAATAAATAACGCATATATACAAATTATTAATACAAAATATAATATTATATTTAATAAATCATCATTCATTATATATAATATTACATATTTTCAAGAGCAGTTTTTTTTCCGTGACAATTTCTACATAATGCAACTAAATTATTCAACTCATTTGTCCCTCCACGATCTAAACGTTGTTTATGGTCTACTTCAAACCACGCAGATAATGGGTCATGACAATCACCGCATTTCCAACTTTGTTGTGAAGCTACAAATTTCTTTTTGGTTTCACCAACGCTTCTTTTATGTATACGCTGTTCTCCTAAAGAAACATTTTTTATAGGATTTGTTATAGAAGGTGGTAATAAATTAGAACTTTTATCTATAGGCAATACTTTAATAAAATTATTTAATACATCTGCAGTTTCATGTTGTTGTTTCGAGTTGATTACTTTAAATAATCCTAAACCAACTATAAAAATGCCAATCATTTTATAATATTTTTTATAGGTTTTGAATAATTTTATATAATAATTATCATAATAAGCATCATATATTAATAAACTGGTTATTAATAAAATTAAAATTTTAATGGACATATATAGAATAAATACAGATTAATATTACAGAAATAAATAGAATAATTGCTAGTTTTTTTTTTCTCTCTGATTTTCTTTTTTGTTCGCTTAAAAATACAATATAATCATAGTGTTTAATATAATGATACATATCTAAATAATTAATTTTATAATGTTTATGATATTCTTGGTAAATAATATATCCGTAATAAAATAAATTATCTGTAGTATCATAATAATTTGTAATAGAGTATTGTTGTATCAAATGAAATAATAATTGTTGATCTTTATCACTAGGTACAAAAAAAGGTATACATTCAAATAGCTTTTTAATTTTTTGTTTATTAAATTGTGATGGAATATAAAGACGTGTTATAAAATAAATATATTGGAAAACAATATCTATATTTAATTTAAGCATATAAATATATATTAGAATAAGAATTATCATGAACAAACCATTATGTAATAAACAACTATGTAATAATTGCGAAAATTATGGACATTTATTTTATAATTGTAAGCGTCCTATTACAAGTTTAGGTATAATATGTTATCGATATAATAAGATAAAAGAACAATTTGAGTTTTTAATGATACAAAGAAAAGATAGTTTAGGATATGTTGATTTTCTGAGAGGAAAATATAATGAATATAATGATTTTAATATTGTAAATATTATAAATGAAATGACAGATAATGAGATTGATAGAATAAAAACTAATAATTATGAATATTTATGGGATTATTTATGGAATAAAAAAAATGAGCCATTTGACATTAAACATAAAGAAAAAATGAATTATATTATAAAATATAAATTTTATTTATTAATTAAAACAGGTTGGGACTGTCCAGAATGGGGGTTTCCAAAAGGTAGACGAAATCATAAAGAAAAAGATATATATTGTGCTCTTCGTGAATTTAGTGAAGAAACGGGTTATAAAATATCAAAATTACAAGTTATTAAAAATATTCTTCCAATCGAAGAAGTTTTTACTGGTTCAAATCTAAAGTCTTATAAACATAAATATTATATTGCACAAATGAATTATAGTGATAGTTTAAAAGATTTTAAAATTCAAGAAAATGAAATAGGAAATATGGAATGGTATACTATAGATGAATGTTTAAAGAAAATTAGATTTTATAATATAGAAAAAAAAGAAGTAATTATTTATGTAAATAATTTAATTAAAAATAATAGAATATATTAATGAGTGATAAATCTAATCATCAATCTAATAATAAAATATATCCAGATACAAAAGATTCACGGTTTCAAAAAAAAATTTCAGTAAAAAAAGAGTTTCATTATAATTACGATTCAAGTGAGAAGTCATGTAATGTGACGAGTTCTAGTGTATCTTTACATTCTCACCAACAATTTGTGAAACGTTTTATTTCAAATAATACACATTACAATGGTTTATTAATGTTTCATGGATTAGGTAGTGGTAAAACTTGTTCTGCCATTGGTATATGTGAAGAAACCCGTAAATATATAAAATACAATAAAAATTTTAAAAAAATTTTAATTATAGCTTCACCAAATGTACAAGAAAATTTTCAATTACAATTATTTGATGAACATAAGCTGAAAAAAAAAAATAATATTTGGATAATTGAAGGGTGTATAGGTTCATATTTATTGGATGAAATTGGAATACATAATGGTAATAATATGAAAAAAGATGAAATAATAAAAAAAATAAAAAAATTAATACGAAAATATTATAGTTTTATGGGATATATTGAATTTTCTAATAAAATAGAAAATATAATAGATGATGATATTGATAAAAATCGTAACAATTTAATTAATGAATATAAAGATAGATTAATTGTCATAGATGAAATCCATAATATTAGAACAAAAGAAGAATCCTATAATGATAAAACTGAAATCCAGAAAGCTGCTAAATATTTACAAAAATTAGTAAATTATGTAAAACATATGAAATTAATTTTTTTAACAGGTACTCCTATATTTAATCAACCAGAAGAAATTGTATATATATTAAATTTATTAAATTCGAATGATAGAAAAAAAAAAGAAAATGTAAATCATATTTTTAATAAAGATGGTAGTTTAAAGAAAGATGGAGAAGAAAAAATATTATATTTAGCAAATGGTTATGTATCTTATGTTCGTGGCGATAATCCATATATTTTCCCACATTTAATTACACCTATTCAATTTGATCCAAAATATTCAAGTAAAAATGATTTATTTCATTATCCAAAATTACAATTTAATAATAAAGAAATAGAAGAAGCCCAATACTTAGATTTATATATAAATAATTTGGATAACACTCTTCAAAAACATTTTTATATAGAACAAATTAATAAAATGAAAAAAACAATTCGAAGATTTGAAACGATTGATAAAATAAATTATCATGAAATATTAGAACCATTACAATGTTTAAATATTATTTATCCATATAAAGATAAATATTTATTGGGTTCAAAAGGTATGGAATATATTATGAACTATCAAAAATCTGGAACACCTGTTGTGAAACATTCTTTTAGTTATAATCATGAAGATCCTATATTTAATATAGATAATATAGGATTTTATAGTATTAAAATAAAAAATATATTAGAAGAAATTATTAAATCAGAGGGAATTATTTTAATTTATTCACAATGGATTGATTCTGGTATTTTACCTATGGCATTAGCTCTTGAAGAATTAGGTTATTCACGTTATGGTTCTAAAACAAAAAATTTAATAAATAATAAAAAAATATCGTTTGATAAAGGTTGTGGAAGTTATTCTATTATTTGTGGGGATAAATTATTAACACCAAATTATAAAGATGAGGTATATGGATTAACCAATAATAATACAAATGGTGAAAAAGTAAGAATTGTATTAATTACTCAAAGTGGTACTGAAGGCATAGATTTAAAAAACATTAGGCAAGTACATATTATGGAACCTTGGTATAATATGAATCGTATTGAGCAAATTATTGGTAGAGCACGTAGAAATTGTAGTCATAAAGAATTAGAAAAAGAAAAAAGAAATGTACAAGTTTATTTACACGGAACAATCCTATTAAACGATTCAATTGAAACAATTGATATGTATATGTATAGACAAGCAGAAATAAAAGCAATTTCTATTGGAAAAATAACACGTTTATTAAAACAAAATGCAATTGATTGTTTATTAAACCAAAATCAACAAGATTTTTCAAAATTAGATAAAATAGAATATTTAACTTTAAGTAATCAAACTAAAATAGAAATTAATTTAAGAGACAAGCCCTTTACTAATATTTGTGATTATCAAAATAATTGTGATTATTTATGTACATTTAGTAAAAAATATCCAAATGAAGAGGTTAGTTATGATAGTGATAAATACACATATAAATATGAACATTTATCTAATCATTTTATTATTGAGCATTTAAGAAAACTATTTTATGAAAAATATGTATATACTGAAAATGAGATATATAAAAGTTTAGAAATTAATAAAAATATAAAAAAAGAAGAAATACAATATGCTATAGAACATTTAATGAAAGAACATATTATAGATCAATATGGTGAAAAAGGTAAAATAATTAAAATAGGACATTTATTATTATTTCAACCATTAAGTAATGATTATTTGTATACATCATTTGAGAAGCGTATTATAAAATCTAAACGTCCATATAGTTTTGAAATGAAAGAAGTTGAACCGGCAATTTATAAATATACAATAGACCACTTTTTAACAATGTGTAAAGAAAAATATAATACATATAAAAATAAAAATGAAACACTTTTTAAATTATTTAAGTTTAATGATATAAAAGAAAGTGATATGCTAAAAATAATTTATAGTATGGAAATAGAATATTTAGATATTCATAATATAATTGATATGTTAAATGAAATGGTTTTAACAAAAAATACTATAATAGAGAATATTTTTAAATCATACTTTAATGGTGATACCAATATATTATTAGTAGATTCAAAAAATAAAGAATCAAAAGATGGTAAAATAAAGCTATATTCATTAGATGAAAATACTTGGAAACCAAATTATGTAATATCTAATACAATGTTTAAACCATTTATAAGAAAAATAAATCCTAAAATAAGAACTGGATATATTGGTCAAATCTCTCAAGGTGTCCATATAAAAAAAAATAAATTTAAGATTATAACCCATGATGAGAAAATAATAGATACATTAGAACATATAAATAGTAATGAAAAAAAAATAGATAATATGGATAAAGCGAATGCTCTTTTTAAAAAAGATAAAGAATTATTTGATACATTTATGGAATTATTTATGAGAACATTAACTTATTTCGATAAAGGGGTTTATTTTTTAACAAAATTAGAATATTTATCTTCTATAAAAAAATAATTAAAATTGATTTTAAATGATTACATATATTATTATAATGAGTGAATTATATGAAAAACAATTAATTCATCAAAAAATTTGCGTGCCATTTAATAAGATAGGAAATGATATAGAAACTTATTTTATCTCTTATTTAGAAACCTATATTGTTGGTAAATGTAGAAATGAAGGGTATATTCATCCAAATACTAGAGAAAATCCATGTAGTGTTGTAAAATATTCAGCTGGATTATTAAAAGATACTAATGTATTATATGATGTTATTTTTGAAGTATATTTATTTTTACCCTATGAAATGATGGAATTAAAATGTATTGTAAAAAATATTAATAATATTGGAATCCGAGGAGTTTTAATGGAAAAAAATAATCCAATTAATATTTTTATAAGTAAAGAATATAACAAAGAAAAAAATTTTGATATTTATAAAGAAAATGATGTTATAGATGTAAAAGTTTTAGGAAATCGGTTTGAATTAAATGACCCGTTTATTAATGTGATTGCTGAAATTATATAAAAAAATATCAATATTAACTTATAATGAATAATAAAAATTTGGAGAAACTTTCAAAAAAAATAGAGAAATTAAGTAAAGAAGAGCATATTGAAATTTTTTCATTATTGAATGATTTAAATATTAGCTATAGTGAAAATAAAAATGGAATATTTATACAAATGAGCAAAATGACTTTAGAACAATTAAATAAAATAGAAGAATATTTTGATTATAAAGAAAAAAAAGATATTGATATTAATAAAATTGAAAAAACAATGGAATTATTTAAAAATGATTTAAATAATAATAAACATTTATAGTAATGCTAAATATAAAATCAAAACATTATTACAACCCAAAGTTCGAAATTGAACATTATAAAAAAAGTAAAAAACCCAAACAAGTTCATATTTATGATAAACTTTTCTATTGTCTTTATCATAAAATAAAAAAAAATTATAATTTGGATAAATATAATGAAACTTTGGAAAAAATTAAAATAATTGAATATATGAAAAATATAAATATAAAACACAAAAATGAGTTAATTGAACATATGTATAAAGAAACTATTCCTCTATGTTGTTTGGTTATAATTACAAAAATATGGGATATTAATGTAATATGGTATTCTGACTATTGTTATCATGAATTTATAAATAATGAAAATGATATTTATTTTTTATCAGATAAATATGAATGGAGTGAAAATATCGATTTAAATAATAAATATAAAATAGAAAATATATTTAAACCTATAAAATGTATGTCATATTATAAATTAGATGATTTGAAAATTATTTCAAACTATTTTAATGTGAATGGTAAAAAAAAAAAAGATTTATATGATGGTATTGTTTATTATTTAGAAAATTTAAAATTGATTTAATTATTGTATAATATTATATTAATATATATGAGTATTCAATCTTCTTTAGAAGAATATAATAAACAAATTCAAAAAGTAAAACCACTTGAGTTGGAAATACGGTTTGATAAAATAAGAAATAAGACTATTTTTGAAAATATATTTAATACATTATGTCAATACGGATTCAAACGAATTAATGAAATATATTATTTAAAAGCAATCATTAATTCAAAAGATGATTTGAATAATATACGTTGTGAAATAGAAGGATTAGGTAATATAGAAAGTTTTTGTAATACAAACGAGTTACCAGAAAATACATCTTTTATCAGAAAAATATCACAAATGGATAAAATCTATAATAAAGATTATGGATTTTCAAATGCATTATCCAATGAAAAAATAATAGATAATAAAGATATAATTTATAAAATTTATAAAAAATGGTCTAATTTGGATAAATTTTATCGTTTAATGAATCGTATTTCATTAAAACACGATACTATACCAGATTTGGTTATTGATATGAGTATTGTAAAGAGTAAAAAATCCGAAAATTTTAGAACAAGTGGTATATTTGAAGAAAAAGAAGAATATGAATTAGAAATCGAATTAAATGAACATAATGAAACCATAAATATAAAGGAAATTAGTGAACAATTTAAAAAATTGGTTAAATATATATTATGTGGGCGTGATGAAACAAAATTTCCAATACCTTATAGGGAAAAAAAGTTTATTCTTTCAAAATATCATAGTTTATTTGATGGAAAAAAAAAAAATACATTTATTGGACCTTCCTCTGTTACTTTAAAAAAAATAAATTTAATCGAATTACCAAATATTTCACAACACGTATGTATATTAAATGATTTTTGTATAACAGATAAAGCAGACGGATTAAGAAAATTATTGTATATTTCAGAAGAAGGTAAAATATACTTTTTAACAAATACATATCCAATGAATGTTCAATTTACTGGTCGTGTTCTAGACAAAAAACATAAAAAAAAATATGATTTAGAAAATGTATTATTAGATGGGGAATATATTGAATATGATAAAGATAAAAATAGAATAGATCTATTTATGGCATTTGATATATATTTTATTAATGGAAAAGATATTCGGGATTATGGGTTTGAAAATCGTTATAAATATTTAAAAAAAACGATTTTAGCTATAAATGAAATGTCAGAATCTAAAAAATATGCTTATGCTATACAATTTGAATGTAAAAAATTCTATTTTATAAATGAAAAATATGATTTATTTTATAATTGTGATAGATTATTATCAGAAATAAACTCAGATACTTATAGATATAATACAGATGGTATTATATTTTCAAGTTCAACATTAGGTGTAACTAAAGAAAGTCCCGAAGATAGTGTTCAAAATAAAAAATATACTTGGAAACATAGTTTAAAATGGAAACCACCCGAATTTAATACAATTGATTTTAAGATTAAGATACCATTAGATAATGAAAAAAAAGAAAAAATAGAATTTATATATGATATACACAGTAATAGTACAATTAAATATAAATTAGTTCATTTATATGTAGGAAATAATTCTAAAGGAAATAATATAGATACTCAAATATCTATATTAAAACGAATTGAACAAAAAAAACATAGTTCACAACAAGAAATATTATTTATTCCAGATAATCCATATGATAAAGATGCCTATAAATGCTACTTGAAAATAGAAGAAGACGATAAATTATATGTTGAAGAAGAAGGCACAAATGGAAGAGATATCATAGAACATGATTATGTAGTTGAGTTTAAATATGATTTAAAACAAGATAATAAATATTTAAGATGGGTACCAATACGTATACGTTATGATAAAACATTTGGAAATGCATTTACTACTGCAAATGATAATTGGAATACTATATATAATCCAATTATTGAAACAATGTTAACCAAAGATAAATTAGAACTAAGTGATATTGTAGATCAAGATGTTTATTATAATAATCGTAAAAATTCTGATAAAAAAACAGAAAAACTTAGAGAGTTTCATAATGGCTATGTAAAATTAAGATTATTAAAAAGTGTATGTGATGAAGATGGTTCATTAATTGATTTTGCTGTTGGTAAAGCAGGAGATTTACATAAATGGGCATCATGTAAAATTACAACAATTTTAGGTATTGATTTATCTAAAGATAATATTCATAATGCAAATGATGGTGCATGTTCCAGATATTTGAATACATTTCCAAATGATGAAAAAAAATATATATTTATCACGGGAGATAGTTCAAAATTAATAAAAAATGGTGATATGGGTAAAGGTGATATTATATCTAAAGAAGTATTAGAACATATGTTTCATGAAAAAGACAACTCAAAAAAATATATAGGTTTACCTAGTTTTAGTACAACCCAACATGGATTTGACGTAGGTAGCATACAATTTGCAATACATTATTTTTTCAAAGATAAATATACATTAAATGGATTTATTAAAAATTGTGCTGATTCTATTCGTAAAAATGGTTATTTAATTGGAACGTGTTATGATGGTGAACGTATATTTAATCTCTTAAAAAAAGAAAATAAAAAAGAATTATTTGTAGAAGATGAAAAAATATGGCATATTCATAAAAAATATAAGGAAACAGACTTTATAAGTGATGATAGTTGTTTAGGTTATGAAATTGGTGTGTATCAATATAGCATTAATCAAGAAATTAGTGAATATTTGGTTAATTTTAAATATCTTATAACAATTATGAAACAATATGGGTTTGAAATACCAAAAAATAAAAAAATGAAATTATTTGGAAAAGAACCGATTGAGAATTTTGAAGTATTTTACAAATATTTTGAAAAAGATAAAAAACATATGTCAGAAGAAGAAAAACAAATATCTTTTCTTAATAATTACTTTATATTTCAAAAAGTAAATGATTATGATACAGAAAGTATATATAAACTAAATTTAAAAGAAGAAAAAACAATGACAAAACGTGACATAATAAATAATAGTAAAATTACCAAACTAAATGTATCTCCTATTATTTTAAATAATGAATAAATAGTTAAAGTCAATATATTATAATATACTATGACAGGTTATCTTATAAGTGATATTATTTATATTATAGAGGAAAAAAATATTAGAATAGAATATGATAGTTCTATAAATTATATAAATAGCACATTGAGAGAATATAGCCATAATATTAAAAGTGAAATTGAAGATAATAAAAGTTCTTGGGAAATAAATAAAAAATATTCAAATCCATATGAATTTATAAACGTACCTTTTGATATAGATACGCAACCTATTTGTAACTATAAACCATTATCTAGATCTTTTTTTAAAATGATTGAAATATTAAATCATTATAATTTTTATTTTCCAAATCATATAAATAGTTTTCATTTAGCTGAAGGACCTGGTGGATTTATAGAAGCATTATCTTATTTTAGAAAAAATGAGTCTGATACATATTATGGTATGACTTTAATGAATAATTCAAATGATGTTCCAAAATGGAAAAAAAATGAAATTTATCTATCTATTCATAAAAATATTGTATTAGAATATGGAAAAGATAAAACGGGAAATCTTTATAGTAAAGAAAATTTATTATATATATATGATAAATATAAACATTCAATGAATTTTATAACAGGTGATGGTGGCTTTGATTATAGTCTTAATTTTAATTATCAAGAAGAAGAATCATTAAATCTAATTTTTGCTCAAATTATATATGCGATTTGTCTCCAAAAGAAACATGGTTCATTTGTTTTAAAGTTGTTTGATACATTTACAACTTTATCAGTGCAATTTATATTTTTATTAAATTATTTATATGATGAAATTTATATTATAAAACCAGTTACAAGTCGACCTGCGAATTCAGAAAAATATATTATATGTAAAAACTTTAGAATGGTTACTAATTTAGATAATATAATTCAAAATATATTATTAAATTATGATAATATTATTAATCATAAATTAACAAATTTATTAAATATAGATATTCCAAACTATTTTTTGGATAAAATAAAAGAGATCAACTCAATTATTGGGCAATCACAAATTGAACATATCCAATGTATATTAAATTATATATTAGATAAAAATAAAAAAATGAATCTTGAAAATATTAAACAATCCCATATTATAAAATGTATTAGATGGTGTAAGAAAAATCATTTACCATATAAACATTATGAAAATTATAAAATATAATTATTTAATTATATTTTGATTTACATATCCAATATAATTACATTTATTACAATTATTTGTCTTATCTTTTATAGTGTTAGGTGTTCCACCATGATATAACCCGTAATTGGCTCCACTCAATCCATATGGGTTTCTGAAACTATTTGAATTTTTACTTATAGCATCATTACGCGTTTTAACTGTCCTTAATGATGAAGAAACGCTACCTTGTTGCTTAAATGATAAATTACTAGGTTTATATGTAATTTTTGGTTGGGAACAATTTGAAATATCTATAATATATGCAGAATTATAGCTAAATGTGTCAATATTATTTACTTTACCTAAAGTTTGATTTTGATTAAATGTTTTATGTCTTGATTGTAAATATTGTGTTGTAGAAGAATAATATTTTTTAGATAAAATACTAGAACCACTATATTTTTTATTATTTGTTCCACCTACACAATATTTATTTTTTATACCATCACAAATATTATCTGTGAATATTTCTATTTTTGTGGTACATTGTTTACCATTTATTGTTTCTAGTTGTTTTCTCCAATGTTTAATAGGTTGTGGTCGACCATATACATAATTATAATTTTCTAAATATTTACCATTTATGTAAGGTCTATTATTTATAGTATTATTGCTATAAGTAAATAAAAGACTCATATAATATATATATATATATTATATGTACCTGTATATTCTACTAATTATTGTAATAATTTATTCATCTATAAATATATATGAACCATTACAATGTAATATCACTATAAATAAACCACCTTTAGCAAATCCATATGATACAACTATTTTTTATAAAAAAAAAGATAATTATAAAAATGAATTAACAAAATATTTTGAAGATCTAAAAATATGTATAGACCCATTAAAAAAATAAATTATATATATATATATGAGTTTATTCAATTTTATAATATATATTTTTGTAATATTAATTATAATATTATCTATTGATTATTATAACAAAGAAAACTTTGATTTATTTGTGGATGAAAATAATGATAAAAAAAAAGTAACACCAATGAAAAATGATATTTCTAATAATAAAATATCTATATTAACAAATATGTTTAAAGAAATAAATTATTGTGATAATTTAGATGAAATGTCTTATGTAAAAAAAGATGATCAATATTACTTAATAGATGAATATAATTTTTACAATAAATATAAAGAAACATTTGAAAATAGAGACATTGTATATGATTTGTATTATTTTATGATTGGACTTTTTATTATATTATTACTATATAAATATAATCATGAAGAACTCTGATTTCTCAATGAGTTTACAATAGTGTGTAATAAGGTTTCTTTATAATTAATCAATGTTGTATCTGCACATATATTAAGTAATGTAGTTTTATCTTCTTCAATTAATTCCTTAATTGGTATTATACTATTTATACCAAGATATTCATATAATTTTTTTTCATTATTTGTACTAAATACAGAATTATATGTTTTATCATGATAATTATTTATATGTTGATGTTTATTTTTATATAATAATGATTTTTTTATTACTATATCAATTTTATAATATTTTCTAAAAAATAATAATAACATTCTAAATGAATAACGTATATTTTCATTATATCTAATTGGAACTTTGTTTATTAATTTACTTTGTTCAAAAACTGTACAATCTTCACAACGGCAATCTAATTTACAGTCGTTTGAAATTTGTTTAAATTCATCGACATTATAAAGTCCTAAATGAAAGTTTTGACATTTTTCTATAAGTTCATTTTTATGCATACTTTGAAATGGATTTGTAATATTAATAATTTGTTTTACTCCAAGACCATCTTTTTTTTCTATAAGTTTTGCTTGATCTGATAATTTTAGTTTTATTTTATGCTTTATTTCTGTATTATATTGTAAAAATATATAAGATAATATAGATAATAATATAAATCTTTCTTCAATCTTTATAAAACTAAAACTATTAAATAAACTTGCAAAAATAGATTTTTTATCTGAATATGCATTTGGTTCAACTGTAGTTTTACTATATTCAGTAAGATTTTTATCTGTTTCAACTTTTTTTTTAGATTTACTATCTACTTTTTTATTTAACTCTCCCAAAAGAATAAATTGAGGTTTTTTTCTGTGATCTGGACAATAAACGTCACGTTTATTTCGTTTACATTCGTCACATTCAATACTTTGTGTTCCTCCCTTAAATGTTTTTGATTTTTTGTTTTTTTTTGTTCCACCTCTCTGATTTTCACGTTTATAAAATCTGTAATTTATATATTCATATTCTCTTGTTTTATTATTTTTACCAATGATTGATTCTATTTTTGCTTGACATATATCTGGATGAAATAATTCATAACATACTCCTTCTGGTAATAAATATTCTAAATTTGTTTTCATTGAAAAAAATATAAAATTTTTTAAAAGCATACCAGATAAAGTTAATATTCGATTTAAATCAAATATAGCATTTTTTGTCTTTATCAATCCGATTGTAATAACGTGAGTTGGATAATGAAACTTCGTAAAAGCATCAGCAACCACGAGTGCTGCCTTCTCTACACCACTTACCCCCCTTCCTCCTCCTATCATTTTTTTTGTTTTTGTTTTTTTTTTTGTTTTTATTTTTTTTTTCATTACAT